>ENA-ORNG01001466-ORNG01001466.1-human-gut-metagenome-genome-assembly--contig:-NODE-1466-length-16924-cov-14.686585_pt1 | contig 16924 bp, 16 predicted proteins | sample MGYA00242113_ERZ509018 | MGnify/ENA primary metagenome ERZ509018 (study PRJEB26280, sample SAMEA2338711) | human gut metagenome | biome: human gut; feature: human-associated habitat; material: faeces... | reverse complement strand
TGCGTTTTCATGGGATCCCTGCCGTAGGGCATCATCATTCCCACTGCCGCGCCGGCCATCAGTCCGGCGCCGATACCGACCCAAAATCCGGTACACATTCTCATCTTCAGTCACTCCTTTGCGGCCTGAGCGTAGTATAGCCGCTTTCCCGGAAAAAAAACGCGTTAGAGCGATTTGCCAGAAACCGGCAGATCCGTTATAATGATGATAACGACATCCAAATCTCAAAACGGCGGGCCCAGGCCCGGACGGAGGAAACCATGACCACCATCTATCTGATTCGCCACGCAGAGGCGGAGGGCAACCTGTACCGCATCGCCCAGGGACAGGCCAACAGCAGCATCACAGACCGGGGCGAGCGGCAGATCCAGGCGCTGGCGCGCCGATTCGCGGATATTCCCATCGACGCGGTCTACGCCAGCGACCTCTACCGCACCTGCGCCACCGCCAGCGCCATATACAAGCCCAAGGGCCTGCCCCTGCACCGGCGGCGGGACCTGCGGGAGATCTGCGTGGGCGTGTGGGAGGAGAAGACCTGGGGAGAGATCGCCCGGCAGGACCCGGCGCAGCTGGAAAACTTCAACCACCGGCTCCACCTGTGGCACGTAGAGGGCGCGGAGACGCCCCAGGCAGTCCAGACCCGGCTGCTGGCGGCCGTGCGGGACATTGCGGCGGCCAATGACGGAAAAACGGCGGCGGTGTTCTCTCATGGCTGCGCCATCCGCCTGCTGCTGGCGGCCCTGCAGGGCATCCCGCTGGAGGAGCTGGGGAAGACGCCCACCGGCAGCAACACCGCTGTCTCTCTGCTGCGGGCGGAGGGGGCGCGGATCCAGGTGGTCTGGCGGGACGATGCGAGCCATCTGACAGACCCGGCCTTCACCCAAGGATGCACCGTGAAGCAGCGGGCCAACGGACTGGAGCCCGGCCTCTATTTCCGCCCCCTGGCGCGGGAGCAGGCGGAGTTTCCGGCGGCGTGGGCGGGGACCTCCGGGGCACTGTCCGCCGGGGCGCCTGTACTGGCGGGGTATCTGGATGGAACGCCTGTGGGCGCGGTGGCCTTTGACGACGGCCGGGAATCGGAGCGGGGCTGCGGCTGGATCCCCCTGCTGGCAGTGGCAGAGCCCTGGCGGCGCCGGGGTTACGGCGTGCAGCTGATCGGCCAGGCAGTGATGCACTATCGCCCCATGGGCCGGGACCGCCTGCGGCTGCCCACGCCGGAGACGGAGGCTGCGGCGGGCTTTTACCGGGAGTTTGGCTTTTCTCCGGCGGCGGACGGGCCGGCGTGGGAAAAGTTCATCGGATATGACCCGGAGTTTCTGGGGACGTGAGGAAGATACGGCAGGGGGCCGGAGCATCGCTCCGGCCCCCTGCTGGATATTATTCCAGATGACGGGCAATGTCCTGGGTCAGCCGGGCCGTCATGCCCCAGATGGCGTGGCCCTGCCAGTACCAGATGGGGATCTCCACCCGTCCCCGGTCCCACCGGTAGTCGGCGGGGATGCCCACGTGTTCATAGGGGAAGTCCCCCGGCACCTCCGGCAGCAGGGCATAGGCGTACTGCTCCGGCGGGGTCTGGCGGAAGAAGGACAGCGGGGCGGTGAACGTGGTCCCCACCTCCGCAGAGGAGGGGGCCATGGCGGCAAAGCCGGCGGCGGACACCAGGCCCAGCACCGGCTGCATGAGGAACCCGGCCTGATTGCAGATGAAGTCCGGCTTGCCCAGGATCTCGATCTCCCGCCGGGGGATGTCCAGCTCCTCCTCCGTCTCCCGGAGGGCGCACTGCTCCGGGGTCTCCCCCGCCTCCATGCGGCCGCCGGGAAAGCAGACTTCCCCGGGCTGACGGTGGAGGGCGGCTGCGCGGACCTCGTAGAGCAGGTGCAGGCCGTCCGGCCGCTCCACCAGGGGGCACAGGACGGCATAGCTGTGCCGGGCGCCCAGAAGCCCCGGCACATGGTCTGCGTACCGGCGACGCAGATGTTCCAAGTCTCTCATAACAGCATCCTCAGCGCCCGCTGCCGGTTGGAGATCTCCACCACCGGCACGCTGGGGGCGTATTCCCCGTCCAGAGACCAGGGGAGCTCCTCCTCCGTCTCCAGCCGGAGGGAGGAGACGTGGCGGAACACCAGGCCGGGACTGTCGTACTGCTGGTTCAGCAGGGCCAGCACCAGGTTCTGCAGGTCAATGGCCGTCTTGGGACTGCGGACCAGCAGCATCTCGAATTTTCCGTCGTCCAGCACCACCCGCTCGGGGTCCAGCTTCATCAGCCCGCCGATGGAGGTGGAGTTGCACACGGCGCCGAACAGATAGTCCCCGTCCAGCACCTCATCGTCGGCGGTGAGGCGGATGTGATAAGGGCGGAGGGTGTTGAGATCCTTCATGCCCTCCAGGATATAGGCAAAGTGCCCCAGGGCGTTCTTGGCCGCCTGGGAGGCGGCGTAGGAGCTGCGGGTGAAGGCGCCGAAGGAGGCCACATAGATGAAGCTCCGCTCATTCCACCGGCCGATGTCCAGTTCCCGCATGCGGTTCTGTACAATGTTTTTCGCGGCGGACGCCGGGGTCCGTGGAATCTGGAGGCTGGAGGCGAAGTCGTTGGTGGTTCCCTGGGGGAGATAGCCCAGGGGCGGCGGGGCATCCAGCCGCATCAGGCCGGAGATCACCTCGTTGAGGGTGCCGTCTCCTCCGGCTGCCACCACCAGATCGTATCCGGCGCCCTCCCGGGCGGCGGTATCGGCCGCGTCTCCTGGGGCGGAGGTCTCGTGGATCCGGATGAGGTAACCCGCGCCGGAAAGGATGGCCAGCGCGTCAAACAGCGGACCGTGGGGCTTGTTCCGCCCGGCCCGGGGATTGAGAATGAACAGCAGTTTCTTCGTTTTCAAGAGTGACACCTCCTGACTGGGATGGGCGGCCCCATCCAAAGCGATGTAAATTAGTATAGCACGCCGCCCCCGGAAATTCAATTCCGCAGGTGTGACGGATTTGTGAATGTTTCTCCCCCGAACAGGCTGTTTTTTTGCGAAAGCCCTTGCAATCCCCGAGGCGTTCGTGTACAATACACCCTTGCAGGGTAAGCGTTATAAAAATAACATGCCCTGTGAGGCTCCTTTTAAAATTGAATAGAGCCGAACATTTCTGTCAGGGCGGACAGTTTCCGCCCAACACTGACTCGAAATGAGCAGTGATGCAAAGGAGAGAACCATGAAGAAGAGGCTTATGGCGCTCCTTCTTCTGACGGGCCTCCTGAGCGCCGCACTCACCGGTTGCGGAGGCGGCAGCACAGAGCAGGCGTCAGAGGATGGACAGACAGCGGACGGCTCTACCGAGGCGCGGGCCCAGGCGAACGAGATCGTGGTGGGCATCGCGCAGGACCTGGACGAGAGTCTTGACCCTCACCTGGCGGTGGCGGCAGGAACCAAGGAAGTCATGTTCAACGTATTTGAGGGCTTGGTGAAGCCCACGCCTGACGGAGACCTGGTGCCCGCGGTCGCTGACCATTACGAGATCTCTGAGGATCAGACCACATACACCTTTACCCTGCGGGAGGGTGTGCAGTTCCACAACGGGGACCCGGTAGAGATGCAGGATGTCACATATTCCATCGAACGCTGCGCCGACGATTCGGAGGGAACGCCTCTGATCCCGGCGCTTTCTGCTATTTCCAGCATCCAGGCTGATGACACCACGCTGACCATTACCCTGGATCAGCCGGACAGCGAGTTTTTATCCTATCTGACTCTGGCCATCCTGCCGGAGGACTATACGGACCAGGCCACCGCCCCGGTGGGCACGGGGCCTTTCAAATTCGTCTCCCGGACAGCCCAGGACTCCATCGTTCTGGAGCGGTTTGACGGCTACTGGGGCACCCCGGCCCAGCTGGACAAGGTGACCTTCCGGATCATTGAGAACGCGGACAGCCTGGTGATGAGCCTGCAGAGCGGAGCCATCGACATGTTCGCCCACCTGACCAGCACCCAGGCCGCCCAGCTGGGGGATGACTTCCAGGTGCTGGAAGGCACGATGAATCTGGTGCAGGCGCTGTATCTGAACAACGCCGCGGAGCCTTTCAACAATGAAAAGGTCCGGCAGGCCCTGTGCTACGCCGTGGACAAACAGCAGATCATCGATGTGGCCTTCGACGGGTACGGCAGCCCCATCGGCTCCAGTATGTATCCGGCGTTTCAGAAATATTTTGTGGAGGACCTGACAGACTATTATCCCTATGACCCGGAGCGGGCCAGGGAGCTGCTGGCGGAGGCCGGGTATCCCGACGGGTTCTCCATGACCATCACCGTCCCCTCCAACTATCAGCCCCACATCGACACGGCCACTGTGCTGGTGGAACAGCTGAAGGCCGTGGGCATCACCGCGGAGATTCAGCCTGTGGAGTGGGGTGCCTGGCTCAGCGAGGTGTACGGAAACCGGCAGTTCCAGTCCACCGTGGTAGGCGTAGACGCCTCCAACATGACTGCCCGGGCGCTGCTGGAGCGGTTCACCTCTGCGGCGGACGACAACTTTATCAACTATCAGAACACGGACTATGACGCCCTGTTCCAGCAGGCCCAGGCCACGGCCGACGACGCAGAGCAGACAGAGCTCTACAAGCAGATGGAGCGGAACCTGACGGAACACGCCGCCAATGTCTACATCCAGGACCTGGCGGACCTGGTGGTTCTGCGGAACGGGCTGGAGGGATACCAGTTCTATCCCATCTATGTGATGGACCTGTCCACGGTCCATTACGCCCAGTAAATCCAATGCGCGGCAGGTATGCTGCCGCTGCCCCGGAAGGGAGATGATGCCATGAAGTACGTATGCAAGCGGATTTTGATGCTGCTGGTCACCATGGTCATCGTCTCCCTTCTGGCGTTTGCGGCCTTTGAATTGATCCACGGCAGTGCGGCGGAGATCATGCTGGGCACCCAGGCCACGCCGGAGCGCGTGGCGGAGCTGGAGGCGGAGCTGGGGCTGGACCGCCCCTTCGCGGTGCGGTATCTGGAGTGGCTGGCGGGCTTTTTCACCGGGGACCTGGGGATTTCTTACAGTTATAGCCAGCCGGTGTGGGAGCTGATTGCCCCCAAGGTGGGGATTACCCTGTGCCTGAGCCTTCTCAGCTTCGCGCTGATTGCCGTGGTGTCCATTCCCCTGGGGCTGTGGGCCTCCCGCGGGCACAGCAGGGTGGGGGACGCCGTGGGGACGGTGTTGGACCAGCTGTGCATGGCGGTGCCGCCGTTTTTCACCGGCATCCTGATTTCCTGGCTGTTCAGCATCACCCTCCGCTGGTTTGTCCACGGCCAATTCCCGGATCTGGGTGCGGACCCGACCGGGGCGTTCCGGTATCTGTTTTTCGCGGCTGCGGCCATCGCCATCCCCCGGATCGCCATGACCGTGCGGATGCTCCGCAGCACCATTCAGGGGGAGATGCGGCGGGACTATGTCCGCACCGCCATCTCCCGGGGCAATGACCGGGGGGCGGTCCTGCGGCGCCATGTGCTGCGCAACGCCCTGGTGCCGGTGGTGACCTTCCTGGCCCAGACCATGGCGGAGATCGTGGCGGCTGGCATCGTGGTGGAGCAGGTGTTTGCCATCCCGGGGCTGGGACGGCTGCTGGTGGCCTCCATCTCCAACCGGGACTACCCCGTGGTGCAGGCCATCGTGGTGATCCTGGCCTTCTGGGTGGTGCTGGCAGGCACCGTGGCAGACATTGTCAACCAGCGGATCGACCCCCGCCTGCGGCTGGGAGGTGCGTCATGAAGCGGCGGATGAACGGATACCTGCTGGCCGGGCTGATTGTCACCGGCCTCATGGCGGCGCTGATCCTGGTCGGCCTGGTGTGGACGCCCTACGACCCGGACGCCCTGCTGGCAGGGCCCAAGCTGGAGGGCCCCTCCCTGGCCCACTGGCTGGGGACCGACAGCTTCGGCCGGGACATCTTCAGCCGGGTGCTGCAGGGGGCGGGCACCACCTTCCTGATCGCCCTGAGCACCGTGGCCATCGGCGCGGTGTGCGGCACGGCAGCGGGCGCCCTCACGGGCTATTTCGGCGGCGTGGTGGACGAGGTCCTGATGCGCCTGAATGACGCGCTGACCGCCTTTCCCAGCATCCTGCTGGCCCTGGTTCTCATCAGCATCCTGGGGCCGGGGAATAAATACAACGTGGTGATCGCCCTGGGGATCGTGTTCATCCCCAGCTTTGCCCGGGTGACCCGCACCGCCTTCGCGGCGCTGCGGGACGTGAATTATGTGAAGAGCGCCCGGCTGATGGGGGCCTCCAGCGGCCGCATCCTGGTGCGGCAGATCCTGCCCAACACCACGCAGGTGCTGCTGCCGGCCATCACCATCGGCTTCAACAACGCGGTGCTGGCGGAGGCGTCCATGAGCTATCTGGGCATCGGCGTCACGCCGCCGGACGCCTCCCTGGGCTATATGCTCTCGGAGGCACAGGGGATGCTGACCAGCGCCCCCTGGTACGCTCTGGGCACCGGCGGCGCCATCGTGCTGCTGATCTTCGGCGTGGGCCTCATCGGCGAGGGGCTGCAGCGCCGGGGCGGGGAGGTGTCCTGATGCTGGAGATCCAAGACCTGCATGTGAAATTCCACACCCGGCAGCGGGAGGCCGTGGCCGGCGTGTCCCTGACCATCCACGACGGGGAGATCCTGGGCCTGGTGGGCGAATCCGGCTCCGGCAAGTCCGTCACCGCCATGAGCGTGGCGGGGCTGCTGCCCCGGAAGCAGTGCGACTTCTCCGGCCAGATCCTGTTGGACGGCGTGGAGCTGCTCCACGCGGATCGCAGTCTGCTGCGGAAGATCCAGGGAAAGGACATCGGCGTGGTATTCCAGGAGCCGATGAGCGCCATGGACCCCCTGATGATCATCGGCCATCAGGTGGAGGAGGTGCTGCGGATCCACACGGACCTCTCCCGGGAGGAGCGGCGGAGCCGTGCTCTGGAGGCCCTGGCGGCGGTGGAGCTGCCGGACCCGGAGGGCGTGTACCGGAAGTACCCCCACGAGCTCTCCGGCGGCATGCTGCAGCGGGCCATGATCGCCGCGGCCATCGTGGCCCGGCCCCGTCTGCTGCTGCTGGATGAGCCCACCACGGCCCTGGATGTGACCATCCAGGCCCAGATCCTGGAGCTGCTGAAAAAGCTGAACCGGGAGTCCGGCATCTCCATGCTGTTCATCTCCCACAACCTGAACGTGGTGCGGAAGCTCTGCACCCGCACGGCGGTGATGCAGCGGGGCGTGCTGGTGGAGGAGGGGGACATCGAGACGGTGTTCCGCCACCCGCAAGACCCCTACACCCAGCGGCTGATCGCCGCCATTCCCACCCGGCACCGGAAGGGGGAGACACCATGAGCGAACAGGAGCTGGTGCTGTCTGTCCAGCATGTCACCAGTGGCTACCGCGCCGGCGGCGTGTTTCGAAAGGGGCCCTATCAGGAGGTCCTCCACGACGTGACATTTGACGTGCGCCATGGGGAGATCCTGGGTCTGGTGGGCGAGTCCGGCACCGGAAAGTCCACCCTGGCCAAGACCATCCTGGGCATCGTGAAGCCGGACCAGGGCCAGGTGATCCACTATACGAAACGGCCCCAGATGATCTTCCAGGACCCCTTCAGCGCCCTGAACCCCGCCTACTCGGTGGCGTGGACGCTGGAGGAGCCCCTGCGGATCTATGGCAAGTACGACGGGGCGGAGCGGAAGCGCCGTGTCCGGGAGATGCTGGACCGGGTGGGCCTGCCGGAGGAGTGTCTGGCGGCAAAACCGGCGGAGCTTTCCGGCGGACAGCGGCAGCGGGTGTCCATCGCCGCGGCCCTGATCCAGCGGCCCCGGTTCCTCATTGCCGACGAGCCGGTGTCCGCCCTGGACGTGACCATTCAGGCCCAGATCCTGGACCTGCTGCGGGCGCTGCGGCGGGAGCTGGACCTGAGCTACCTCTTCATCTCCCACGATCTGAACGTGGTGTACCAGCTCTGCGACCGGGTGCTGGTGATGAAGGAGGGCCGTATCATTGAACAGGGCACGGTGGACGACATCTTCGACCACCCGAAAGCGGACTATACCAAGCAGCTGCTGGCGGCAGCGGAGTGAGCATGACATTTTTCAAAACCCATCGAAAACTGCATATCTGGCTGCTGGCAGATTTGATGCTGCTGGCGGCCTTCCTGCTGGCCCGGGGGCACAGGCAGTGGATGAATACGTGGGAGCGCGTTGTGTCCGCCCCGATCCGGCGGGCTCTGGGCAGCCTGTGCGATCGGGTCTCCTTCTCGGTGATGGAGGTGCTGTATGTCCTGGCGGCCGTCCTCGTGCTGGCTTACGTGGTGTGGAGCATCGCGGCGGTGGTCCGGGCCAGGGGACGGAGGAAGCGCCGGGCCTGCGGCGCGGTTTTGGGGGCGGCCTGTGCCGGACTGAGCATCTGCGCCGCCACCTGCCTGCTGTGGGGGGTGTGCTATTACACGGATACCTTCCAGGACCGGTCCGGCATCCGGGCGGAGGAGGTATCGCTCCCGGATCTGACGGCGGTGACCGCGTGGTTCGCGGAAAATCTGGCGGAGACCGCCGATCAGGTGCCCCGGGATGAGAACGGGCTTTTCGACGTCTCTCTGGATGGCATCTTTGCTGAGAGCACGGATATCTATGAGGGGGCGGAGGACCTGTTCCCCTTCCTGGAATTTGAGGACCAGGTGCCCAAGCGGATGTTCTTCTCCAGGTTGATGAGCGCCATGAACTTCACCGGCGTCTACTTTGCCTTCACCGGGGAGTCCAACATCAATGTGGACGCCCCCGCCTGCCTGATCCCCTCCACCATCGCCCACGAGCTGTCTCACCAGCGGGGCATCGCCTCGGAGCAGGAGTGCAACTTCCTGGCGGTGCTGGCCTCCACCACCAGCGGCAGTCCGGTGTACGCCTACTCCGGCTGGCTGATGGGGTACATCCACCTGGGCAATGCCCTGTACCGGGCGGACCCGGAGGCCTGGCAGGCCATCCGGGACAGTCTGCCAGACACGGTGCGGGCGGATCTGGCATATAACAACGCCTACTGGGCGTCCTTTGAGGGCGCGGCGGCGGACGCCAGCCAGAAGTTCTACGACACGATCCTGAAGGGGTACGGACAGGCCGACGGCATCCGCTCCTACGGGACGGTGGTGGACCTGCTGGTGGCCTATTACCGGGACACGGCCCGGACCAACGGATAGGAGGACTTGTCCACATGAACATTCTGGTGACACTGGACCGCAATTATCTCCCGCCTCTGCGGGTGATGCTGGGCTCTCTGCTGCGGAATGATCCCCGAGAGACCTTTGACATCTACACCATCGGAGACGGCCTGCGCCCGGAGGACTGGGCGGGGTTGGAGGCGCTCTGCGCCGGCCGGGGGCGCATCCACCCGGTGGAGGTGCCGTCGGATCTGTTCGCCGGCGCGCCGGTGGCCCGGTACTGGACCCGGGCCATGTACTACCGGCTGCTGGCGGCGGAGCTGCTGCCCCGGTCTCTGGACCGGGTGCTGTATCTGGACCCGGACATCCTGGTGATCAATCCCGTCCGCGCCCTGTATGACACGGACCTGGAGGGAGATCTGATGGCCGCCGCCACCCACACGGGTCTGCTGGCGGGCATCACGGACCCGGTGAATCGGCTGCGGCTGGAGAACTACGAGGCGGAGGCCTACTACAACTCCGGCGTGCTGCTGATGGACCTGACCGCCATGCGGCGGGAGGTCCGGCCGGCGGACATCTTCGACTACGCCCGGGAGCACGCCGACATCCTGCTGCTGCCGGACCAGGACGTGCTCAACGGCCTGTACGGCGGACAGATCCTGGGGGTGGACGACAGCCTGTGGAACTACGACGCCCGGCGGTTCGACCGCTATCTTCTGGTGAGCCAGGGGGAGAAGGACATGGACTGGGTGATGGACCACACCTCCCTGCTCCACTTCTGCGGCAAGCGCAAGCCCTGGAACCGCAGCTATCAGGGGCGGTTTTCCGCTCTGTACAAGCACTATCAGCGGCTGGTGGAGCGGCAGTAAAAGACGCAAAAGATCCCCGTGCCGGAATTCCCGGCACGGGGATCTCTCGTATGGTGCCTTATTTCATCAGCTCACACACCAGGTCGGTGTAGCCGGAGGGATCCTCCAGGGGCAGGCCGGCGATCAGCAGGGCCTGGTCGTACAGCAGCGTGGCGTACTTTTTGGCCTTCTCCGGGTCCGCCGTCACGGCGGCCTCCAGGGCCTGGAAAGCCGGGTGGTCCACATTCAGCTCCAAAATGCGCTCGGCGCGGATGGCGCTGTCCGGCTGGACTGCCTGGAAGTACTTCTCCATCTCGAAGCTCAGGCCCTCCCCTGCCGTCAGGCACACGGGGTGGGACTTCAGCCGGGTGCTGGCCTTGACCTCCTTCACATGGTCACCAAGGGTCTCCTTGACAAAGTCGAAAGCGGCCTTGTGGGCGCCGGCGGCCTCCTCGGCCTTCTTCTCGGCGCCCTCCTCGATCTCCTGGTCCAGGACGGAGCGGAACTCCTTGTCCTGATAGGTGCGGAGGATCTGGGCGCAGAACTCGTCCACCTCCTCGGTGAAGTAGAGGATCTCCGTGCCGGACTCCCGCAGGCCCTCGGTCTGGGGCAGCTTGTCGATCTTGTCCAGGCTGTCGCCGGCGGCGTAGTAGATATACTTCTGGTCCTCCTTCATCCGGGAGACGTACTCCGCCAGGGTGACGGGCTTCTTCTCGGTAGAGGAGTAGAACAGCAGCAGGTCCTGCAGCAGGTCCTTGTGGGCGCCGTACTCCGCCACCACGCCGTACTTGAGCTGCCGGCCGAAGTTCTTCCAGAACTTCTCATAGCCCTCCCGGTCGTCCCTCAGCATCTTGGCGAGCTCGCTCTTGATCTTCTTCTCCAGGTTGGAGGCGATGACCTTCAGCTGCCGGTCGTGCTGCAGCAGCTCCCGGGAGATGTTCAGGGACAGGTCGGGGGAGTCCACCACGCCCCGGACGAACCGGAAGTGCTCCGGCAGCAGGTCGGCGCACTTGTCCATGATGAGCACGCCGTTGGAGTACAGCTGCAGGCCCTTCTCATACTCCTTGGTGTAGTAGTCGAAGGGCGTGGCGCCGGGGATGAACAGCAGTGCCTTGTAAGTGACGGCGCCCTCGGCGGACACGGCGATGACCTTCTGGGGATCGGCGTAGTCGTGGAACTTGTCCCGATAGAACTTGTTGTACTCCTCCGGCTTCACGCTGGACTTGCGGCGCTGCCAGATGGGCACCATGGAGTTCAGCGTCTCCTCTTCCTGATATGTCTCATACTCGGGCTTGTCGTCGGGGCTGCCCTCCTTCCGGCGGGTCTTGGAGACCTCCATCCGGATGGGGAAGCGGATGTAGTCAGAGTACTTCCGCACCAGCTCCTGGAGCCGCCAGGACTCCAGGAACTCGCTGTATTTCTCGTCGTCGGTGTCCGGCTTGATGTGCATGATGATGTCCGTGCCCACACTGTCCCGCTCACACGCGGTGATGGTGTAGCCGTCGGCCCCGGCGGACTGCCACATCCAGGCGGTGTCGGCGCCGTACTTCTTCGTCACCACGGTGATGTGGTCCGCCACCATGAAGGCGGAGTAGAAGCCCACGCCGAACTGGCCGATGACGTCGGTGTGCTTGGCGTCGTCCCCCACCTCCTGCTTGAATCGGTAGGAGCCGGAGGAGGCGATGACGCCCAGGTTGTTCTCCAGGTCCTCCCTGTCCATGCCGATGCCGTTGTCGCTGACGGTCAGGATCCGTTGTTCCTTGTCCACTTTGATCTCGATCTTGAAGTCCTTGCGGCTCATGCCCACAGAATCATCCGTCAGGGCCTGGTAGCACAGCTTGTCGCAGGCGTCGCTGGCGTTGGAGATGATCTCCCGGAGAAAGATCTCCTTATGGGTGTAGATGGAGTTGATCATCAGGTCCAGCAGCCGCTTGGACTCCGCCTTGAACTGTTTCTTTGCCATGATACAGCACTTCCTTTGGGTGTTTTTTACAACGTACACAGTATAGCACTTTGAACAAAACAAATAAATGACCAATTTGTAAATTCCTGCCGGGAAAGGTTGTGCATTCCGCCGCTTGCGTGTAAAATAGGGAGAAAAAGAACCCGCGCGGTTTCAGACCGCCGGGAAAAAGGAGTCCTCAAAATATGGGAGTGTTCCAAAAGATCGGAAACGCACTGGCACGGTTCATGTACGGCCGCAACGGCGTGGATCAGCTGAGCCTGGTCATCGTGGTGGGGAGCCTGGTGCTGGATCTGATCTCCATGCTGGTTGCGCCGCACCTGCTTTGGCTGGGCAATGCGCTGTACCTGGTGTCCATCGCCGCCTGGGTCTACGCTCTGTTCCGGATCTTTTCCCGCAATCTCACCAAGCGCCGGGGCGAGAACCAGCGGTGGATGAGCTGGATCTGGCGGATGAAGAGCAGCCAGCAGGGGGCCAGGGCCCGCCACGCCGACAAGGCCCACAAGTACTTCACCTGCAAGAACTGCAAGACCATCTGCCGGGTGCCGGTGGGCAAGGGTAAGATCATCATCACCTGTCCCAAGTGCGGGGCACAGATCCACGCCAAGACCTGAGGGGGCAGTCATGGGATTTCGGTTTGCCGCACCGGCGGACAGCGCCGCCCTGCTGGCGATCTACGGCCAGTATCTGGACACCCCCACCACCTTTGAGTGCGTGCTCCCCTCAGAGGAAGAGTTTGCCGGGCGCATCACAGCCTTCGGGGGAACGTACCCCTATCTGGTGTGGGAGGAGGACGGGCGGATCAGGGGCTATGCCTACGCCCACCGCCAGGCGGAGCGGGCGGCCTATCAGTGGAACGCGGAGCTGTCCGTCTACCTGGACCGGGACTGCACCGGACGGGGCGTGGGCCGGCGGCTGTACAGCGCCCTGATGGACATCCTCCGCCTCCAGGGCATCCGCACGGTCTATGGCTGTGTCACCCTGCCAAACGAGAAGAGTGAGGGGCTCCACCGGACCATGGGGTTCCAGAAGCTGGGCACCTATCACAGCGCCGGCTACAAGTGCGGCGCCTGGCACGATGTGGCCTGGTTTGAAAGGCCCATCGCACCCTATGACCAGGACCCGGCGCCCATCCGCTCCATCGGAGAGATCCCGGCGGAGACGCTGGCGGAGATCCTGCGGCGGTATGAGGCCTGAAAAGAAAAAACACGCGGAGCCATCTGGCTCCGCGTGTTTGTGTTTTGGTGGATCCGGGAAATCAGTCCTTGCAGACGGGGACGATCCAGCCCTTGGTGTCGGGGATCTTGCCCCACTGGATGCCGGTGAGGGTGTCGTACAGCTTCTGGGTCAGCTCGCCGATCTTGCCGCCGCTGATGAATACCTTGTCGCCCTTCCAGTCCAGCTCCTTGACCGGGGAGACGACGGCGGCGGTGCCGGTGCCGAAGACCTCCTCCAGCTTGCCGTCGTGGCCGGCCTTCATGATGTCGGCGATGGCCACATGCTCCTCGCAGACCTCATAGCCCCAGTCGCGCAGCAGCTCGATGATGGAGCGGCGGGTGACGCCGGGCAGCACCGTGCCGGTGCAGGGGGCGGTGTAGATCTTGCCGTCGATCTTGAACATGATGTTCATGGAGCCGACCTCTTCCACGTACTTCTTCTCCACGCCGTCCAGCCACAGCACTTGGGCGAAGCCCTGCTCCTCAGCCATCTCGCCGGCCTTGATGGAGGCGGCGTAGTTGCCGCCGCACTTGGTGAAGCCGGTCAGGCCGGGAGCGGCGCGGATATACTCATCTTCCACATAGATGCGGACGGGGTCGATGCCCTCGGCATAGTAGGCGCCGGAGGGTGCGCAGATGATGCAGAACGTGTAGTTCCGGCTGGCGTGGACGCCCATGCCCACGTCGGTGGCAAAGACGAAGGGGCGGATGTACAGGGAGGCGCCGTCGGTGTGGGGCACCCAGGACTTATCCACCTCCACCAGGGTCTTCACGGCCTGCAGGAAGTCCTCCACCGGGATCTTGGGGATGCACATCCGGTCAGAGGAGTCCTGGAGACGCTGGGCATTGCACTCGGGACGGAACAGCTGGATGGTATTGTCCGCAGTCCGATAGGCCTTCAGGCCCTCAAAGATCTCCTGGGCGTAGTGGAAGATGACGCAGGCGGGATCCAGAGAGAAGGACTGATAGGGGACGATGCGGGGATCATACCAGCCCTTGCCGGCGGTGTAGTCCATCAGGAACATGTGGTCGGTGAAGATTTTGCCGAAGCCAAGCTTGCTCTCGTCCGCGGGCTTTTCCTTGGGACTGGTGGTCTTGGTGATTTTGATATCCAGCATGTTGATCGCTCCTTAAAATGTAGTTTGAAGTTTGGGCGGTAATAAAAAAGACTTTCGCGCACTCCTGCCGTCAGACAGGAGAGGCGAAAGTCAAACTTCCGTGGTACCACTCTCATTGCCGCCGGAACGGCGGCCTCTCATTGACCCTGGTAACGGGGGGGCGGCCGGTGCGGCGTACTGAGGAGGGCTCCCGTTCCGCGCACTGCTCCCGGGGGAGACCGCAAGACCCATCCCCGCCGCCTTGCACCGTCCGGCGGCTCTCTGCAGGGGAGAGAGATCTTCGGCATGTCCCGATCTGCGCATGATCGCTCTATTCGTCTATGGATTCTTTTATACGCTGATACAGAGACAAAGTCAACTGTTAAAATGCACAGAAAGTCCGGCGGCCTGGAAAAAAAGGGGCCGGTGAGCACGCTCACCGGCCCCTTCGAGGGACAGGGATCACTCGATGCAGGCCATGCCGCGGTGGAACGCCTCGATGTTCAGGGGGACGAACTTGGCCTTGGAGCCGGTGAACATCTCCTGGATCATCTTCTCGATGGTCTCCGGCTTCAGGATCTTGGTGCCGGCCACATAGGCGCCCAGCATCACCATGTTGCTGACCTTGGGGTTGCCCACCTCGTCAGCGATCTGGGAGCAGGGGATGTAATAGGCCTTCAGATCCGGGCGGGTGACTTTGTCGGTCACCACGTCGCTGTTGACGAAGACGGAACCGCCGGGGACCACGCCGGCCTCAAACTTGGCCAGAGAGGGCTCGTTCAGGGCAATCAGCTCCGTGGGATGGGCGAACACGGGGGAGCCCACCGGCTTGTCAGACAGAACGACGGAGCAGTTGGCGGTGCCGCCCCGCATCTCGGGACCGTAGGAGGGGGCCCAGGTGACATTCAGGCCCTCGGCCATGCCGGCCTCCGCCAGATTCTTGCCGATGGCCAGACCGCCCTGGCCGCCGAAACCGGAAATGATGATCTCTTTCTTCATCTCACTTCACCTCCGCGTTCTCCGGAGCCGTCTCTTTGATGACGCCCAGAGGATAGTACGGGACCATGTTGTCCTTCAGCCACTCGTTGGCCTTCAGCGGCGTCATGCCCCAGTTGGTGGGACAGGTGGACAGCACCTCGATGAAGGTGAAGCCCTCATTGTTCATCTGCTTCTGGAAGGCCTTCTTGATGGCACGCTTGGCCTTGTTGATGTTGGCGATGTCAGTGACGCAGACCCGCTCGGCATAGACACAGCCGTCCAGAGTGGACAGCAGCTCCGCCATGCGGATGGGCATACCGGCCTGTTCCTTGGTGCGGCCGGTCTGGCAGGTGGTGGCCTTCTGGCCGATCAGGGTGGTGGGGGCCATCTGGCCGCCGGTCATGCCGTAAATGGCATTGTTGACGAAGATGGTGGTGAACTTCTCGCCACGCATGGCGGCGTGGACGATCTCCGCCGCGCCGATGGAGGCCAGGTCGCCGTCGCCCTGGTATGTAAACACCGCCTGATGGGGATGGGTGCGCTTGATGCCGGTGGCAGCGGCAGGAGCACGGCCGTGAGCGGCCTCCTGCATGTCACAGTTGAAGTACTTGAAGGCGAAGACGGAGCAGCCGACGGGGCAGACGCCGATGGCGTCGTCCAGCAGGCCCAGCTCCACCAGGGACTCCGCCACCAGCTTGTGGATGATGCCGTGGTGGCAGCCGGGGCAGTAGTGGAGCTCCGCATCCGTCAGGCCCTTGGATTTCTCATATACGATTGCCATGTCACTTGCCCTCCTTCAAGGCGGCCTTTGCCGCATCCACCATCTCTTCCACCGTGGGCATCACGCCGCCGGCGTGGCCCAGGTAGTGGATGGGCTTTCTGCCCTCCACGGACAGCCGCACATCGTCGATCATCTGGCCGCAGGAGCTCATCTCCACGTCCAGGAACGCCTTCACGTGATCGGACTTGGAGAGGGTGCGCAGCGCTTCCTCCGGGAAGGGCCACAGGGTGATGGGCCGGAACAGGCCCACCTTCAGACCCTCGGCGCGCAGGGTCTCGATGGCGGTCAGGGCGATCCGGGCAGGGGTGCCGTAAGCGGTGATGACCACCTCTGCGTCGTCGCACTGGATCTCCTCATAGCGGAGCTCGTTCTTTGCCATCAGATCGTACTTCTCCCGCAGGTGCTCGTTGTGATGGTCACACTCATCGGGGTCCATGTACAGGGAGTTGATGATGTTGTTGTGATCCCGGTCCTTGCGGCCGGTGGTGGCCCAGTCCTTGGGCGGCAGGTCCCGCTTGGGGACGGGACGCCACTCGATGGGCTCCATCATCTGGCCGATCAGACCGTCCATGACCACCATGACGGGGTTGCGGTACTGGTCGGCGATGTCAAAGGCCTCCTGGACGAAGTCCACCGCCTCCTGCACGTTGGAGGGAGAGAGGACCACGGTCCGGTAGTCGCCGTTGCCGCCGCCGCGGGTGGCCTGGTAGTAGTCGCCCTGGCCGGGCTGGATGGTGCCCAGGCCCGGGCCGCCGCGCATGCAGTTGACGATGACGCAGGGCAGCTCGGCGCCCGCCATATAGCTGATGCCCTCCTGCTTCAGGCTGATGCCGGGAGAGGAGGAAGAGGTCATGGCCCGCATGCCGGCGCCGGCGGCGCCGTACACCATGT
>ENA-ORNG01001451-ORNG01001451.1-human-gut-metagenome-genome-assembly--contig:-NODE-1451-length-16977-cov-3.454733_pt1 | contig 16977 bp, 14 predicted proteins | sample MGYA00242113_ERZ509018 | MGnify/ENA primary metagenome ERZ509018 (study PRJEB26280, sample SAMEA2338711) | human gut metagenome | biome: human gut; feature: human-associated habitat; material: faeces... | reverse complement strand
TTTATAGAGGTGATGAAGCAAGACAAAGTGAGGGGAATCACTCTGGACTCGGGCTATTTATTGTAAAGCAATTAGTAGAACAGCTAGGCGGAACACTCCAAATAGAGAATGGAAAATCTGGTGGTGCCTGTGTTATATTTTACCACACTCTTGTAATATAGCTGAAATCTTCTGTGAGATGGCAAAAGAAATGCCATCTCACAGTATCTATTCTCACGGGAGTATCTTTTTGTAGCGGCTTTGATTATCAGAGCTGCTGCTTCAATTTAAAATCAGTGTGGTGGCACAAAGAAGTATACCGGCATGCTTTATTTTATCAATACTATCCAATAGAATGATAACTCAATAAAAAAGTCCTCCCTGCAAAGGGCATTGCGATACGGAGATGAATGATTTTACATTTACTCTATGCCCTCTGTGGAGATTTCCTAAAGGGGATAAATAACCCACCATGGGGAAAAGGGGGAGAGAATATGCCTTGCCCTAATCGGTTGAAATAGTTGACAAGATGTGGACTTAATACATACTATAAATATACATTATGTAACGAATTGATTGGTGCTATCAGGGAAAGAAAAAGCCCGAAAAAGAGTTCACGGTATATTGATGATTATCTGCTATATGGGAGTGGAAAGAAATTCGCAAGATAAAACTGTAATATGAAAGAAAGAGTGTAGTTTTATCAATTGCTTAAAAAGATGCTGACATGTGTAGAATTTATTACCGGAGAGAGAATGACAGATTTGCCGATTTGTTCAACGCAGTGGTGTTTCAGGGAAAAGAAGTATTAAAGCCGGAAGCACTGCAGGAGATGGACACGGATTTATCTGGCATCATTCGGTTTAAAGACTACGAAGAGTCTCTTGTAAGAACCAGAGATGTGGTAAAAAAGATGGCGTTTGGCGTGGAATTTGCAGTTTTGGGAATCGAATCCCAAATGAAAACGCATTATGCAATGCCCTTACGGACACTTTTATATGATGGGATGGGATACCTGAAGGAATATCAGGAAATTGCCCGTTCCAAAAAAAAGGAAGGCGGAATGACAGAGGCGGAATTTCTTTCCGGAATGCGCAAGGAAGACCGTCTGCATCCGATTATCACGATAGTAGTATACTATAGTGAGAATGCCTGGGACGGACCGATGTGCCTGAAGGATATGATCGTAGAGATGCCGGAGGAGATTGAACGCATCTTTTCTGATTATAAGATGAACCTCGTGCAAGTGAGAGAAAGTGAACAGTATGTATTTCATAATGAAGACGTAAAGACAGTGTTTGAGATTTCCAGAGAAATATTCAAGGGGAATTTTGATAAGATTAATACAGAATATAAAGACCGGGAAATCAAATCGGAACTAGTTACGGTAATTGGCAAGATTACGGATTCGGTGGAACTGATGCGTCAGGGAAATAGCAAGGAGGTTGTTAGCATGTGTACTGCTTTGGAAAAATTAAAAGAGCAAGGTCGTGAAGAAGGGCGCCAGGAAGGTCGTGAAGAAGGCCGTCAGGAAGGTCTGAAAGATTTAATCACGGAGTGGACGAAAGACGGTTACTCAGTCAGTGAGATTGCGAAACTTCTGAAAAAACCAGAGGAATTTATAAAAAAAGTACAGGAAGAATCAGCGTCTGTAATATAAAAATTTACGGAAAGGCACCGGAACTTACAAGGAGGTTTTGGTGTCTTTTTCTTTTGCAACAGGAATACTAAAGATCATGTGGGAGGTAAGATATGAATACATAAAGAAAAATGGATGGCAGGTAGAATGTAAGCCTGAGTTGTTGTGCGGGGTAATGAGTGCTACGATTGGTTTTATCAATGATAAAGGTCAGGATGATGAAACATAGCTGGATATTCCGCCATACGATGAACGGGATTTCAGCAGTTTGTTTTCTGAGTTTTGCAAAAAATGGGTTTCCTGAAGATACAGTTACTTATATACATATTGTCCAGATGGCTGAAAGCATGGAAACATTAGTTTGATTCAGCCAGTATATCTTAATGGCAGCCCTGCAATTGTAAATTAGGGAATTGCAGGGTATGAGTTGTGCGATATGCAGGATATTTCTTTTCATGGAAATAGACTCTGATCTTATAGGAAGCGTTTGTTGTTTGATACTTGGAGGGTATCTATGAATAAGAGACAGCAAAATGAGAAAAACAAGGGACAGATAGAATAGATTGGATATATACTAAATAAAGGAAAATTTAATTGACGCATACAATATGTTGTGTTAATATGATTTTGAAATCAATTTTTATACGTCCCTTCAGGGATGGGTAAGAGATTTTGGTTCCGGTTTAAATGCCGGGAGAAAAGTTTGAAAGCGCAGAGTGCTTTTGTGTTTTGTTTAAAACTGAATCATGGAATCAAAAAGAGACATTCAGAATGGAGAGTTCTGGGTGTCTTTTTTTCTGCGCAGAGAAAGGAGGGATTGCAGAAAAAGAACAGATGAACAGGCGGCAGATATAAGAAAAACACAGGCAAAGGAGGAAACGAATGAATCATTCAATTTTAATGGGAAGACTAACCAGAGATCCGGAAATCCGTTATTCTCAGGGAGAAAATTCTATTGCGGTTGCAAATTTCCGTCTTGCAGTGGACCGTACATACCGCACGAGAGATGACGAAGAAACAGCGGATTACTTTTCCTGTACGGCATTCGGCAGGCTTGCGGAATTTGCAGAGGACCATCTGGCACAGGGAATCAAAGTAATCGTGGCAGGAAGGCTCCAGAATGATAACTATAAGAACAGGGATGGAAACCGGGTATATGGAATGAAGCTGATCCTGTCCCAGATTGAGTTCGCCGAGAGCAAGAAGATCAATGAAGGTTATCGTGATGGAAATTACAGGGATGATGACGAGGATGACAGGGAATCTGGTCGGAGAAGTTCTTCCGGGGAAAGAAGGTCAGGCCACAGTTCCGGACAGAATGCAGAGCAGCGCCGCTCTGGAAACAGAAAGAGCGGCAGCTCCAGAGAAGAAGGGCGGAGGAGCAGTTCGAGGTCCGATTCCGGACGCCGTTCCAGGGGACGGGATGACCGGGACCCGGACGATGAATTCATGGATACGGAGAGCGCAGACAATTATGCGTTTAACTAAGAAAAGATGGAAAAATAAAAAGTCGGTAAGCGGCAGGGGACTTCCCTGCCCTTTCCGTAGAAAGGATTATTATGGAGGATAAATGGAATCAGACGGAGGCAAGAATCAGAAGTTGGATTAAGGACAACAAGGCGCTAATGTCAGTTTCCGTCTTGGTTGGCTTTCTCCTGACGCCGTTTCTGTGGCCTTTTTTTCTTGCAGTGGTCTATACGGCGCTGTCATTGGCAGTGCCGGTTTTTCTCATCCTTCTTGGGATTAAGATGCCATGGAGAGCAGAGCCGCATAAAGAGAAAAAAGATACAGAGAAAGACAGACCGGAGAATAGTCCGAAAGATGAAGAGGAGGATACATATGAGCAGAGGAAAGACACTTTTTCGCAGGGGCAGGATTCAAAGAATGGGGCTGCACCAGAACCGGAGCACAAAGAAAAAAAGGATTGCGCAGACCGAAAAAACAATGATGGAGAAAGAGACGCAGCTATATCGTGGTATGTCCAAGAAGGAAAGGTACGCATCCTGAAGCTGATGCACCGGGCATGCGAAGAAAATGCGACGGGGATTTCCATCCGCAGGGACGGAATCTGCTCCGCAAAAGGAAAGGACGGATATTACCGGATTGGGGCGTTTCGGAACTTTCCAGGAAATCGTATGGAAGTGATTGCCAGCCAGTTTAGAAAGGAGGTCCCATCGGTTTCTGTGAGAGTAAAGGGGAAATACCTGTGTATATTCTGGAAGAAGGAGGAATGCGCATGATTTCTTGCAGACCGAAGCCAGATGGAAAAATTTTTTATAATCCGTCAAACGGCTATACGATTGCAGTATATGAAACAGAGGAAGAACTTCCTCTTGAAGCTGCGCAGCAGACGCAGGACGGACACAGTTTTACGGCTGTGGGACTGGAGCTTCCCCTGGCAGAAGAGCTTATGGTGGATTTGGAAGGGGAGTGGAAACAGAATGAGAAGTACGGGATACAGTATGAGGTGAAAGATTATCAGATTCAGACCCCAACAACGAGGAAGGGGATGATTGGTTATCTGTCTTCCGGACTAATCAAAGGGATAGGACCTGTTACCGCAGAAAAGATTGTAGATAAATTTGGACGGAGAACCTTTTACATCATCGAAAATGAACCGGAACGGCTGTTGGAAATCCGGGGCATTACGGAAGGGAGGCTGGAAGAGATTCTGGCCGGATACCGAAACAGCGATGAAGTAAAGGAGCTTATGACATTTCTGGCACCAATGGGAGCAACACCAAGAAAGGTAGCGAAGATACAGGATCATTTTGGAAAGGCGGCCGCCAGCATTGTTAAAGAAAATCCTTACCGGTTATGTGAGGTTCGTGGATTTGGTTTTAAAACGGTAGACCCGATTGCTATGAACAGCAGGAGGATACGGCCGGACAATCCGTTCCGGCTGAAGGCTGCAATCCGGCATGTGTTGGAAGAAGCAGAAACCGAAGGGCATTTGTTTTTGCATAGCGGAGAGATTGTGGAACGGGTTAATCTTCTTTTGAACCATAGGGAGCGCTTTCAGGAAGTTCCAGAACGTGCAATCCGGGATGCCGGAAATGGAATGGTATATCAGGATAAAGAGCTGGTTGCTGATAGGAACAAAGCTATTTACCTGAAAGAATGCTTTCAGGCGGAAAAAGGGGGTGCAGTATGCCTGTCAAACTTGATAATCCATGGCCCGGCTCCAGTTGATATTGAACCTTATCTGAAACGGGTAGAAAAACTGGAAAATATCATGCTGGACGAAAAGCAGAAAGATGCGGTACGCATGGTGTTCCGTCATGGTGTAAGTCTGATTACAGGGGGACCTGGTTATGGAAAAACAACAGTCATCCGGGTTATCATCGGTGTGCAGGAAGAAATCAATAAGGATGCGATGATTCTTCTTTGCGCACCGACTGGAAGAGCCCGCCGAAGAATGTACGAGAGCACACACTATCCGGCGCTTACAATCCATAAAGCAATAGGGGCAGGCAATGAGTTTGGATTTGGGCGGAAAGAAGAACTTTTGCCGGATGACCTGATCATTACAGATGAAAGCAGTATGCTGGATATGTTCCTTGCATATAAATTTTTTTCCAGGATTAAACGTGGCGCAAGGCTGGTGCTGGTGGGAGATAAGGATCAGATTCCTTCCGTACGGGCTGGAAATGTATTTAAGGAACTGCTGGAATGCGGTGTGGTTCCGAAGACTGTATTGACGACCTGCTTCCGTCAAGGGAAAGATTCCACAATCAGCGCCAATGCAGAACGGATTAACAAGAATATTACCCGTCTGATAGAAGATGATACGTTTCGAATCATCCCGGCTTCGACGGATGAGGCAGCAGCGGAGAAAATCCGGGAGATTTACAAGGAAGAATGGAAGCTGCAAGGGAAAAACGCAGATGCAATCCAGGTGCTTTCCCCCCTGCGCAAAGATACACAGGCAGGGGCCGATGCATTAAATGAGATGCTGTGCGAGATTGTAAATCCAAGGTCACGTGGAAAGCGCCAGATAAAAAATGGAGGGCGCATCTTCCAGATTTACGATAAAGTGATGCAGGAAAAAAACGATGATGAAGTATCCAATGGGGATATAGGTATGGTAATCCGGATTTACCGGGAAGGTGGAAAAGAAAAGATGGAAGTAGATTTTGGGGATGAGCGGCAGCTAAGTTATGAAGAAGAGGAACGCTGGCCGCTTACCTATGCCTATGCCATCAGTGTCCATAAATCTCAGGGGTCGGAATATCCGGTAGTAATCTTGCCAATGCTCCCCTGTTTCCGCAGAATGCTGAAACGGAACATTCTGTATACAGCAGTCAGCAGGGCACAAAGGAAATTGATCATTGTCGGGAGCCGCAGGGCAATCGCACAGGCTATCCATACGGATGATACGGACAAGCGCAATACGATGTTTGGAAGCCGCATCCGTGAAATCATGGAGACAGCAAATAAGCGGCGGGACCATGCAGCGTAGGTCCAAGCAAAGGAGGGAATCGTATGTATAAGTTGGTAAAAAAGAAGGAATGGGAACGCACCGGACTTCAGCTGCAAATTAAGGAGCAGATATTAAAAGACAAAGAGAACAAGATTGAAGAATTGGAAAGCCTCTGCCAGATGTTGGAGTCGGAAAACCGGCGGAGAAATTCCCGGCTGATGGAAGCAAAACGGGAAAACCGGAGACTGGAGGAAAAAGTTCGGGAGAGATTATGGAAAAAAGTCCAGGAAATCCTGATCCATAAGGAGAATAAAGCAGACTTTGCAAAGGAAATCTGCGGCTGCTATCACAATAGTGAAAATGGCAAGTGGGAAGTTGTTACCGGATTTGGTCTTGCAGACAAAGAGGACGCAGAACGAATGCTCTTTTCCGAGCCGGCGGATGCCCGCTGCTATTATGAACTGATGCAGGTGTTTGGAATGTCTCCGTTTAATGAGAAGAGCGAGGAGACGTGCTGGAACGATATGGCAGAAACGGCCTGACAGAGGAGGAGATATATGGGATATGAGTATGATTACGAAGAAGAATTAGCCCAGAAAAAACGTGAGATACAAGACCTCGAAAACGACCTGGAGGCTTGCCACTGTGAAATCCGGAGGCTAAGGAACGTATGCCGGGAATATGAGGAACAGTTGAAAAAGTATGAAATAAAGCAGGAAGGAGAAATGAATGAAGATCATATGTGAAAAAACAGAACTGGCAAAGGGTGTACAGACCGTATTAAAGGCAGTGCCGGCAAAACCAACACAGCCTATCTTGGAGAACATCCTGATTGAAGCCTCAGACAGCATCCGTCTGACAGGAAATGATTTGGAACTGGGGATCACAATGGAGATTGACGGAAGTGTTGTAGAAAAAGGAGAGATTTCGGTCAATGCAAAAACACTTTCGGATGTGGTGCGCAGGATGCCGGAAGGCGATGTGACACTAGAGACGAAAGGAGAAAGCGAAGTATTGGTCCGCTGCAAGAAAGTAAAATATAACCTTCCCATGCAGCCGGGGGAAGAATATCCCCGCATCCCGCAGGTGGAACGGGCAAACAGCGTATGGATCTCGGAGTTTGATTTAAAAGAGGCAATCCGGCAGACTATTTTTTCTGTATCCGATAATGACTCCAATAAGATGATGACAGGCGAGTTATTTGAAATTAACGGAAAAAATATGAAAGTCGTGTCCCTGGACGGTCATCGGATTGCTATGCGTAATATCCGCTTAGGTGAGAACTACGCAGCAAAGAAAGTGGTGATTCCAGGAAAAACGCTGGTGGAGATTGGAAAGGTAATCAGCAGCGACCCCGAAAGCATGATTGGGCTCTTTTTTACCGATAATCACGTCATGTTTGAGATGGAGAAGATTGTTGCGGTATCTCGGCTGATTGAGGGAGAATATTTCAAGATTGACACACTTATGAATACGGAATACCACACGAAGCTGATGATTGCTAAGAAAGATTTGCAGGAGTGTATTTCCAGAGCTGGCATCCTGCAGAAACGGGATGAAAACAAACCTGTGGTTATGGACATCAGAAAGGGCGGCATGGAATTGAAAGTGACCACTCCGCTGGGTTCTATGGACGAGAATCTTCCCATACAGATTGAGGGGAAAGAACTGAGAATCGGCTTTAATCCACGGTTTTTGCTGGATATGCTGAGAGCTATTGATGATGAGCAGATTGATGTTTACCTGAATAATGACAAGATGCCTTGTGTTGTGCGGGATAAGGAAAACAGCTATCTTTATGTGATACTGCCAGTCAATATCAGAAAGGCAGCATAGCCTTTAAGAAAAGCTTTGATGCATAGGAGTATAGGGTAACCAAAAAAGCTCATTCCATAAAAAGGGAAGAGCTTTTTTGCTGCCCCAATGGCAACTTCACTTTTAAATCAGAAAGGACAAAAGAGGTGGTAGATTGAAAAAAAGTGTGTTAAAGAAGATTCCCTACCTGAATGCAGACGAAAAAGACAGAGAATTTCTTATGCTGTATGGACACTTGTATTTAGCGAAGCCGGAATGTCTTGTGGCAGAAGGGCAGAAGATACTACTCCTGAATATCTATGAACGGGAACAACTTCTGAAAGGCAATATGATTCCGATGTATCGGGTGTTTGAGGGAAAAAAAGAATTTATTACAGAAATAACAGACCTCAGCCAGTGGACCTTGCATACACTGAACCATCTGATATATGGCGGTAGGGAACGGCCGAATATCGTCTTTAGGAAAAAATGCGAGGAAAATATAGTAAAACGCTTTTTCAGGGAAGGGAAAACAAAGAAAAGAGCGCTTGATATATTCCATAGAGAGCAGGAAAGGATAAAAAAAAGAGAAAGTCTCGAAAGAAAGAGAAAAAAGGAAAAGATAAATAAACACCTGTTTGCAAAGGTAAAACCATTTTCGCCGGCATTTCTTGGCTGGCTGGATGACCAGGCAATGTATGACAGCCAGTATATTTTTTACGATTATTCCAGAAAGAAGCATATCTCATGTGTCTGCACCCATTGCAGGGCAGAATTTGAACTGGACAGGAGTATTCCCAGACATAATCAGACTGGAACCTGTCCGGTTTGTAAAAGACCCGCCATCTTTAAGGCAAAAGGAAAAATGAAGTGCGGAAGGATTACAGATTGGGGCGAAGCGGTTAAACTGGAGCGGATAGAAAAAGGAATCCTGCTGCGTCACATTTACCTGCGAAAATCTTATAAGATCAATAAACCAGAAACGTGGACAACAACCGCCAACGAGGATTACCGGGTAATACTGGAAGAAAATGGTAATGTAAAGTATTACGAATATTATTATTCTCAGCAGCAGAAAAAATGGAAACAGATATATTTGCGTCAAGATTATTATTACAGTGGTCACATGCCGTATACGGTAATAAAGTATAACTGCCTAAAAAATATGCCGGGAGTTCTGTATATGCGGAACCTGAAAAAATGTCTCAAGGGAACTGCTTTCCAGTATTCGGGGCTTAACCTGTATGCAGAGAAATACCGGAACGGAGTAATCCTTGTAAAACGTTATCTGGAAACATATCTGGAATCCCCCCAATTAGAGTATTTTATAAAAGCAAGGCTTTATCGGATCAGCGATGAACTGATATTGGGCCGGATTAACAGATATGTAAATCTCTATGGAAAAGGGATGAAAGAAATACTTGGGATTTCAAAGGAAGAAATCCGGATGCTCCAGAAATATGACCTGGGCAGCAAATATGTGGAATTATTTCAGAAGCTTCGTGAGTATAAGATAAGCCTTGGTGAAACAGAAAAAAGGAATTTCCTGAATATTTATGGGATGAATGATACCTTGCTGGAAAAAATAGCCCTGTTGGGAATATGTACCCCAGTATCCATGCGGAAGATTACTTCCTACATTGCAAACCAGTTGGAACGCAGTCAGGAATGCAGGGGATACAGGCTGGATTGTGATTTGCCAGAACTGTCGGGAAAAGAGCAGCATCTCTATAAGAACACTGCAAAAGATTGGGTGGACTATATTACATGGGCAGAGAAATTAGGACATGATATAAAAAGCAGAGCGGTCCTATTTCCAAAAAAACTGAAAAAAGCGCATGATCAGATGTACAAAGAGTATCAGGAATTTCAGAAAAAAGAGGAAAGAAAAAAGTTAAGGAAGATGAGGAATACTGTAAACAAAATATTTAAAGAGGAAGGAGCATGGCTGGAGGGACAGATTGAAAACAAAGACTATCTGTTTGCAGTACCAAAAAAATGGCAGGATCTCCGACAGGAAGGAGACGTGCTTGGGCATTGTGTAGGGAGCTATGTGGAGCATATAGCGCAAAAGCATTGCAGTGTTTATTTTATACGTAGGAAGGAAAAACCAGAAATGCCTTTTTATACTGTAGAGCTGCAAAACGGAAAGGTCGTGCAGTGCCAGGGAAAAGGCAGATGTGTGCCAACAGAAGAAGTGAGAGGATTTCTTGACTACGCAGAAAAGAAACTGCAGGCTTTAAAAACAGATGCAGAGAAAGCAGCGTAAAAAGTTATGATTTCAGGAGGAAGACATCAGCATCCGCAGGATTCTGGTGTCTTTTCCTGCAATGAGATTAAAAGAAGGTGGAAACATTGAAAGGACAATTGAGTTTTTTTGAAGCTCCGTATATCAAGGATTCTGAGTGTACAAGTCAGACACCTGTTGTGCGTGGAAAGCCGGACACAGCAGTTTATGGGAAGGGCATCTGCATCAAACCAAGAATCCCTGGTCGGAAGGATTCTGAACATTTTAAACGGATTTATTTGGAACATTTGCTGCCGTTAGAGGAATATGACATGGTGGTGGTTCTTCTGTCCGGAGGAAAGGACAGTATCGCCTGCTACTATAAGCTGCGGGAGTTGGGCGTTCCAAAAGAGAAAATAGAATTTTGGCATCATGATATTGATGGAGGACATCCGAGTCGGAAGATGGACTGGCGCTGTACACAGAACTATATTAAAGCGCTTGCAAGTGCAGAGCAGATTCCGCTTCGAATTTCCTGGCGTGTAAATGGTTTTTTTGGGGAGCTTTACCGGATTGGGGCCAGTGAGCCAATAGAGTGGGAAGAGCCTGAGACCGGGGAGGTCATACGGTGCAGGCCATCCCGAAAGTATTTGCAGTGCGAAACGATTAAAGAAGAAATGCTGGAAGATATGGAAGAAGAGCTGGAGAAAATGGGGCTGCGCATGAAATTTCCGGCAAAAAGCGGGGATTTGAGCCGTCGTTGGTGCAGTGCTTATTTAAAGATCATGGTCATGGACAGTGTGATGACGAACCTTATTCGGCTGGAAGCATTGGAAAAGGAAGGAGGGAAACGGCAGAAGTTTCCGGCAAAGGGAGGAACCCATCAGGGACGTTGGTGCAGTGGGCACTTAAAAGCGTCTGTACAGGACAGTATGATGGCCAATCTAAACAAAACAAGAGCGGATGTGAAAATCTTAGTGGTATCAGGAGAGCGCCGAGGGGAATCGTCTGGCAGGGCAAAGTATAATGAAATGGAGATTCACCGGACAAATGCGGAGAAGAACCTTCATCGGCTTGTACATCAGTGGCGTCCGGTCATCGATTATTCGGAGATTGACGTCTGGGAAGTGCTGAAACGCCATCGGGTCAATCCGCACCCTTGCTACAGGGCAGGCTGGAACCGCTGCAGCTGTGCCATGTGCATTTTCTCTACGCCTAAGCTGTTCGCCGGCATCCGGGAATTGTACCCCAGGGACTACCAGATGCTGAAATATGACGAAGAAATCTTAGGATTTACATTGGATAATAAGTATGATCTGGATACGTTTGTTGGAGATGCAAAGTCCTGCGTTTATCATGGGGACCAGGAGGCAATCCATAGCCTGCTTACCGGAGAGTTTCCGGTGGATGACATTTATGTGCAAGAGCAGTGGAGGTATCCTGCCGGGGCATTCCATGGTGCGGAAGGCGGTCCTTGTTAATGAAGAGTAGAAGACAATGAAGATAGACAGTATCAAAGGGCATACACTTTAAGACAAGAAAGCACCTGACAGCAAGTTTCAATATTTTTGCTGTCAGGTGTTTTATGCTAATTACTTAGCGTATTTAGACAAGCGTGATTCCTATATGTTTTTCCTGTATTTTGATGCAGTTAATGACGTAGGCTAATGGATTGGTCTATGGAAAACTTATTTATGAGTTTTTAAACTCTATTTTCCGAGAGTTTTAATTGGATTAGCAATTAGGTTAATATTTTTTGTGAGGATAGTCTTAACATATTTAGAAGGAGCGGGAAATTTGGTATTTATCTTTGTTTCAATATACCCCTTCTTTTTTGTGATTTTTCAGATGACTCGTGCGGTTTTGGGAAAATATTTGTTAAAAAAGTGAGAACTATGGTATTGGCTAAACACTTAAAACATGAACAAAAACGGCTACCTGAAACATGAGACTGTGTGTTTTATGTCGCCCTTATTTATAGTGACCACCAACAAAAAAAGATAGATTATTCAGACCAACTGTGATAAAATTGGAATAAATATATAAGAAGTGATAGGGAAATTAGAAAACATATTAGTCGCCACCATAACAATGACAGAAGGTGGTGTGTCTTATGATGTATAGGCGAATGTTTATTATAGGTAGGTGATGTACCAAGAAAGTAAATGAGAATAGTTATAGAACTGTAAAATCGGATAAAGTGTTGGTGGATGGTGTTATGAATATATTAGCAGGTTTTTGACCGATTGTGTGTGGGTAAGGAAACGTGGGATTTCTTTGCTTTGCGTTAGACAAAATTTTTTTTGATTTGCGGTTAGCTACAACTAATTAACGACAGAAAAAGAAACTTTGATTATAGATAAAGTACGAATTGAAGATATTGTAGTGAAGTTATTCAAAAAATACATTTGAGAATTGTTGGTTTGATACAAAAGAAATATAAGTAAAAGATATTAATCAAAGAATTGGAATGTGACAAGGAGAATTATAATGAAAAGTAAAAATTTGGACAAGTATTATGGCGTTCAGGAATTTGAAAGAATTACTTTTGGTGAACTTATAGAAAACTTAGGGTGCCTATATGAAAATAAGATTGCAATAAAAGATCAACAAGGTTGTGCAACATATGCAGAGTTGGATAAGGATAGTAATAGAGTGAGGCAAAAATTAGTTAAATTAGGTATTCATTCAGGAGATATTGTTATTTTGCAGTGTAAAAATACAATATATTTTATCAAGATTTTATTTGCACTTTTTAAATTGGGAGCAGTACCTGTTCTAGTTTTACCAGCATATAGAGAACAAGAAATCTTGAAAATTGTAGAAAAAACAAAAGCTACTGCTTATATAGCTCCGAACGAATATTTGGGATTTCAATATATAAATATTGTAAATGCATTGAAGCGAAGTGTAAAAGATATTTTTTGCCTGTTAATTAATGATACATTTGTGGATTGTGAAAAAGAGGAAAGCATAAGTATAGATTTGAGGAATCCTGTTGAATACGATGATGTTGCTGTACTCTTAATGTCCGGAGGAACAACGGGAGAACCCAAATTGATACCAAGAACACACGCTGACTATATTTACAATGCAAAAATGGCGGCTAAAAGGAGTAGACTGAACCAAGATTCAGTTTATTTGGCAGCATTACCTATTGCGCATAATATGCCCTTGGCTTGTCCGGGAATTTTGGGAACATTATGCGCAGGAGGTACGGTAATACTAAGCTATTATTCTAGTCCAGATGAAATTATGGATTTAATAGAACAAGAAAGAGTAACTATTACAGGATTGGTTCCTACGCTTGCACAACTTTGTCTTGAATTGTTACAGATTGATAGTTTTGATGTTTCTTCTTTAGAAGTGATTATTAGTGGTGGAGCGAGGCTGGACACTAAACTGGCAGAGGATATTATAAATAATTTTCACTGTGTTTTGCAAAATCAATTTGGAACAGCAGAAGGTTTGATTTTGTCAACTGCATTAGATGATCCCGTTGAATGGACGATGAGGTATCAAGGTAAACCCATTTCCGAAGCTGATAAGGTTCGCATAATAAATGAAATGGGAAACGATGTTTCAGATGGAGAAGACGGTGAGTTAATTGTAATGGGACCATATACAATTGAAGGATATTATAATGAACAAAAGAACAGAGAAAAGTTTACAGAGAATGGTTTTTATAGAACGGGTGATAGGGCAAGATTTGAAGAAGGTGGTAATATTCGCATTTTGGGGCGTATGGTAGAACAAATTAATAGAGCAGGAGAAAAAATTCAGCCTTCTGAAATAGAAGAAGCGTTGATTGGTATATCAGGAATACAGAGTGTAATTGTGGTAGCTATTGAGGATAGTCTTTTGGGACAGCGTAGCTGTGCATTTATTCAGCTTATATCAGGCTATCATCTTGATGAAAAGAAAATATATAGCGAGATACAGAAAAAAGGTATAGTGAGATATAAGATACCGGATCAGATTGAATTTGTGGATGAATGGCCAGTTACTAAAATGGGGAAAATTGATATTAATAAGTTAAAGAAAAAAGTGACTGGTAAATAACTTTAGGAGGTAAGTATGTCAAGTTCAAAGATGCATACAAATATAATTACATCAATGAGTCAGGGGTTTGCAAATACATATCTTTTATATACTGCTTGTAAATTAAATCTGTTTGATTTAATAGGTCAAGGTGGTGTTTCGGCTCAAGAAATAAGCGAAAATGCTAGAGTGGATTTACAAATTATATATAAAATTTTACGCCCCTTAGTTGCGTATGGATTTATTATAGAAAATCAATCAAGATATGAATTGACCGAACAAGGATATTTACTGACTGAATCTGAAAATAAATCTTTAAAAGGGTATGTATTATATTGCGGAGGCATATGTGCAAAATGCTGGTCGATGATGGCAGAAGCGGCACAAAGGGATGTAGTACCGTATCAGTTGGCACTAGGAATGGATTTGTTTGTAGACAATAGAGAGGACGAGAATCAATATGCTATATTTAACTCCATGATGAATTTTGTGAGTCGGTCTATGGTGTTGTCGGATTTTTTGAAGAATATAAAGAAGCAAAGCGATATTAGGAACATTATCGATATTGGAGGAGGAACGGGTGCGGTTTTGATTCAATTTTTAGAGTATTTTACAAATGCGTCGGGAGTAATAGTAGATTTAGAATTTGTGAGAGAAAAGGCGTTATGCAATATTAAAAAAAATAAGTTATTAGATAGATGCGCATTCAAGACTGGAAATTTTTTTGAACCGCTTGAAGTGGTGGGGGATGTTTTTATTTTGTCGAGGGTATTGCATGACTGGAATGATGATCATTCAGTAAAAATTCTTAAAAATATTAAAAATGTTATGACGACAGAAAGTGTTCTATATATTATTGAACTGATTATTCCGGAAGAAGTTAAAAGAGAAAACCTAAATATATATATGAACGATTTACAGATGTGGGCAGTATGTGGAGGGGCGGAAAGAAAACTATCGGAGTATCGTAAGTTATTTAGAGAAGTGGGATTAGTATGTACAGGGATTCAACGCATTGCATCAGGAGAAAGTGTAATTACGGTTAAAATTGAATCTGAAGTAGAAGTAGGAGAAATATAGTATTGGTGTTCATAATTAAGGAGGTATTATGGAAATGCTGGAAAAACTAATTAAAAATTGTGGAAAAATTTGTCTGGGAAACAAAATTTTATTTTGCTTTCCATTTGCAGGAGGAGGAGCGGCAGCCTTTAATGAATGGATTAGAGTTTTAAAAAAATTAGTTAATGTTACAGTATGTCCGATACAATTACCAGGAAGAGAAGAAAGAATCATGGAGACTCCATATGTAGACATGAAATTATTGATTGATGATTTGTATCAAGTGATAAGTAAGTACAGCGAATATAAGTTGTTCTTTTTCGGACATAGTATGGGTGCCAAAGTTGCCTATGAAGTTGCAAAAAGGATGGAGGAAAATGGGAATATAATAAGTCATTTAATTGTCTCTGGGAGTAGAACCCCTCACATTCCAGAACCCAATCCTATATATCAATTAAATGATGAGGATTTCAAAAAAGGAATCGAAAGATTTGAAGGTACTCCTAAAGAAATATTAGATAATGAAGAGTTGATGGGCTTTTTCTTGCCGATGTTGAGGGCGGATTTTACAATGGATGAAACATATAGTACGAAGAATAACACGGTTCTAAGATGCCCAATTACCGCTTTTGGAGGAACATTAGATAAAGAAGCTGACAAAAACGCAATACTACAATGGAAAGAATATACTTCGAATGATTTTCAAACTTATTTTTATGAAGGTGGTCATTTCTTTATCAAGGAAAGAGAAAGGGAAGTGCTAGATAGAGTAGCAGAGATATTAAATACATAATGGAGATATTATTATTTAATGATTCAGACTTGTGCCGGTTAGAGCAGATTCTGTTAGAAGAAAACCAAGTGCATATTTGGTATATTAATTTAGAAAAATCGAAAAATTGGATTGAAAGTAAATTTTCTATTTTGGATTGGAACGAAAAAGGAAAAGTTATGAGCTTTAAATATGAAGATGATCGACTGCGGTGCATGGCAGGAAGGATTTTTACAAAAGTCTTAGCGTCTCAGTACCTTAAAGTTTCAGAAAAGGAATTTAGTATTGAGGTAACCGAATTTGGAAAACCATATTTGAATTTTAAGAAGTTATCACATACACATATGGAGTATAATCTATCTCATTCGGGCAAATACTTAGCCATAGCATTTAGTTATGATAGGTTTTTGGGGATAGATATACAGGAAATGGAGGATCTTCCTGATTACTGTGAAGTGGCTCAAAATTGTTTTCATAATCTGGAATATGAAGCAATATTTAACAGTAAAGAACGTGGTACTTTTTATGACATATGGACTGGAAAGGAAGCATACATAAAGGCTGTTGGAAAGGGATGGCTGATTGACTCGAAAAGTTTTTATATCAAAGATGGTGAAATTTTTGTGGAATCGAATAAAGCGGAAAAATGGCAACTTGTATATGTATGTATAGATGAAAAGTACAGTGTCGCGCTTGTTATAGGCAAAAGAAAATTATGAAGAAGGAGAATGGATTATGGAGTATACACAAGTTAAAGAGCAGGTTTTGAGAGAATTGCCAGCAGGAATTGATTTAAAAGAGAATGATAATTTACTGAAATTGGGTTTAGATTCATTAAAAACTATGCGCCTTGTAAATCAATGGAGAAAACAGGGAATTAGAATACCATATGGTACTCTAATGGAAAATCCCACATTAGAAAATTGGTGGAAAATAATACAAAAACAAGAAAACAGGGAAAATAATATACAAAAAGAAAAGAAATGTATAATTAATGCTAATAACAAACCGTTTTCTTTAACAGATGTTCAGTATGCATACAA
>ENA-ORNG01001450-ORNG01001450.1-human-gut-metagenome-genome-assembly--contig:-NODE-1450-length-16984-cov-10.784335_pt1 | contig 16984 bp, 32 predicted proteins | sample MGYA00242113_ERZ509018 | MGnify/ENA primary metagenome ERZ509018 (study PRJEB26280, sample SAMEA2338711) | human gut metagenome | biome: human gut; feature: human-associated habitat; material: faeces... | reverse complement strand
ACATATATTATATAATAAATTTTTATAAATTTCAAATGTTATTCATTTACATAAATAAGTAATTCTCCTGTATTTACATCTGTATATATCGCACCTTCGCTTTCATTATCTAATACTAATTCTGCAATATGCCAAGGCACATCAAATATATCACCTTTATATAGTTCAGTCTCTTGTTCTGATGTATAATTATAAGTTAATACTTTAATATCTGTATCAGAGCTTATATACTTTAATAAATCAACTAATTTCATTTTAATACCTCATATTCTTCTTCAGAAATTTCTTCCCAATAAGTGTTTTCAATAGTGTCATTACGAAAATATTCTAAATCTTCTTCATCATATTCATTTTCATTATTCCATCCTGTGACAAGATATTCAAAATTATCAGCTTGACCAATAGCAAGCTCTTCCGCATAATCTGCTAATTCTTTTTCAGTTACTTCATCACCAAAAGCAACATATTCTTCAAAGTCAGTTCCACAATATGGAGTGCTACCTTTAAATGCATAATATTTCATTTCTTATCAACTCTCTTTCTTTTATCTTATATAAATATTATATCAAAAAATTTTAAAATTATCAATTAATCTTTTGTAATTTCATTTAAAGTTTTCATTTGATGATAGCCATAATGAGTAAGTAACTCAATAATATTTTTAGCTCCAACAGGATTCATAGAATGAACTGCAAAGCCATTAATAGAAATTTGATTTTCTACAATAAATTTAGCTACATCATATCCAGTTTTATTTAAGCCTAAATCATGGTCAAAACTTAAATAAATCTTAGTATCAATTGGTTTATATTTTGTTAAATAATCTATTACTGATTGATAAGTTCTCAAAATTATAAAATTAATTCCCCAATTCTTGAAATATCTTTTATAATTATCTGGAATATTTCTTTCATCATCTAAATAGATAAATAATTTTTTCATTATCTTAATACCTTTCTTTTATCTTATATAAATATTATATTATATTTTTTATAAAAAATAAAAAAGAAGAGCATAAACTCTTCTTTTTATTTATTTTCCCAAATATAACCACCATTTAGTTTTTGAAATATTTAGTTTCTTGGTCTTTAATTTTTTAATTTTCTTATTATTATTTACATAAATATCCATTTGTTTTTTAACTAAATCATTAGATTTTAAATCTGGATATAATTGAACTAAAGTAATAAGACTTTCTTTATTAGCAGTTTTAATCATTATTTTTTCTTCTTGAGTCATATATTCTTTTACCAAGACATCAATAGCAGTTTCAATTTTTTCATTTTCTTGCTCATAAACAGCTATTTTTTCATCAATAATTTTTCCTTCTGCTATATCATCCATCATGCATATTCCTACTATTATACATATTACAAGAAATACACTAAATATAAAACTTAAAAAACTACCAACTGGCGTATCAACAAATTCATTAATAGTCAATCCTATTGCTATTAATATAATAAGGATAACACAAAAAACAATTAACATATTATTCTCCCCTTTTCATTATTAAATTTTAAAAACACCGGTAGATGGAGTCGAACCACTTACACCACAGGTTTTGGAGACCTGCTCTAGCCCGGCTAGGATTTAGGTTCTACCGGTAAATGCGGAAATACCCATTCCCGCATATTTTATTATTATTCTATCCCAAAATAATATCTACCTTACCAGTTGCAATATATGTCGACTGTACCATATGCACAGCCAGTATCATATACTTTCGCTGGTCCAAGAGAAGTCATAAATTTAGAATACTTACTCTTGAAACTATAATTACAAGATACAACGATGTAGCCATCTTTATCTCGTATAGTTCCATCATTTGCTACATGACGACCTGGGATTTTCAAACCGCCACCCGGCAAAATGCGTTGAGAATAATATGTTTCTCTTTGACCATTATAATTTTTAACTCCCATTGATGGTGTTAAAGGATTTGAAGTAATATGGTATCTGCCATTATATTGCAATTCTACACCCTGAAAGGAAGGAATTGGTTTATATATTTTAATTTTAATTACTTTTCTAAATCCGCCATCTTTAGACATAACAATTATTTTTCCTTTTCCTGCTTTTTTTGCGGTAATTGTTTTGCCTTTTACAGTTAAGATTTTTTTGCTCTTGTTTATAATTCTAATTTTTTTACAAGTTGCATTTGTAGGTTTAATTTTATTTACTTTCACCTTTTGCTTATCTCCAACTGTCATTGTCTTTTTACACTTTACTTTCATTTTCTTGACCTTAACAGTAGGTTTTTCTGTTGTGGTCTCATACTCAATTTTACTTGTTGTCATTGTTGCTATATCTGCTGCATCTACTGTTACCTTATCTTCTTTTAAAAATGTATACATTACAATAGTAAGAATTATAGTAATAATAATTGCTGATATATTAAGCATTAATTTTTTCATTTCTTTTCTTTCTCCTTTTCTTAATGCGGATACTCGGTTAATATATCTTTAAACGAGACCTCCGCCTATTCAAAAGAACGACAGAAAATAATTATGCCAAAATTATTCTCTTATGCAATCAAGATTCCCAAGTTGCCAGTTCGGAAATTCTCTTTATCATGTGCCAATATGATATTGCTCGCTCTTACTTCAATAAGATATTGAAGATTTGCAAAGACTATAATCTTATTTGCTACTTAAGATATTGATAATCTTCTTTACTGTCTTTATAAATGGGATAAAGTTTATAAGACTTTTAAAATATTCAGTTGTTTTTCGCCTATTGGCGAATACTCTTAGTAGGATTCGAACCTACAAAAAACAGTTTTTGAAACTGCCGCCTATGCCATTCGGCTATAAGAGCTCAATTAATAAACTTATTTTTATTTATCCAAACACAATGAGGTTCAAAAATAAGTAAAAACTATCCTGAATGGACCTACTAGGACTTGAACCTAGGGTCTTGGAGTTATGAGCTCCCTGCTTTAACCAACTAAGCTATAGGTCCATTTATTTTCTTATATTATATTTTTTATAATCTTTATTCAAATAATTTTCAAGAGTACCATAAAGTTTATGATTACCTATTTCTTCAATTGGAACTCCCCACATTTCAGCTAATATTTCTTCTTCATACCAACATTCTATTGCGTCTTTTTCAGTCCAATAGCTAACATAATCATTTATGTCCCAAGAATCATAAATTTTTTTATAGGCTTTTCCTTTTGGTGGTAATTTATCTATATTTCTTCTTACTTTTTTATTAGCAAATCTTTTACTCTTTTTAGAGCTTCTCCCACCATCTTTTATAATAGGATGTTTCTTATATGAGCGACTCATAATATCACCTCTTTCTATGTAAACAAGACACAAATATTGTGACGAAAACAGGACTTGAACCTGTGACTCCCTATAGTGCGATATAGGTGCTCTACCATCTGAGCTATTCTGCCTATTATTATTTGCTGTATGTGTCTTAAATTTATATAAAATTTTAACAAGCAACTTTTATATAAAATGTCCTTATATTAAAAAATTCTTTTTTCTTGCTATACTATTGATAGTATTTTTAAATTTTCTCATATCACTTTGTTTATCAAAATCCCAAAGTAATAATCCAGATTTTTCAATCCAAGTAACATTCGCATTAAAAGATAATAAATATTCTACAAAGTCTGCGGGTGATATATCTAATATTCTACATGGAATCCACCAATTAGCTGAGCCAGCAGAAAAATTTGAAGTATCTATACAATGCCATTTCCCCGTTGATGATTTCCATTCTTCCATTTTATAGATACTGCTCATTTTAGTTACCTCCTATTTAGCCAATCCTAATTTTGCAATTAATTCACTAACATTACGTTTTTCTTCTTCAGTTGGCTCTGCTATTGTTGAAGCAGTTGCTGACTGCAATGTGTTCTGATTACTCTCAATTGCTCCTACTTTTGTTGCTCCCGGCAAAGCTGTATCTTCACCCTGTTCTACATTAGTTTTTGCACATGTTAATGCTATTTTTATTTGTAGGTTTTCACCATTTTCAGTTATAGGTATTCTAATTTCTTTTCCATTATTATATAAGAAAGAACCATCAAAAGTTTCTAATAACTTTTTAGTGATAAATTCTTTTGCTTCACTTCCTCTAGCTGCCATTATAATTTTCTCCTTTTTTTATTTTCTATAAATATTATATAATATTTTTTCAAAAATATCAATCAATATTTATAAATTCAGATTTAGAGTTAATAGCATCCATCTCTTCATTTACAAGAACTAAATCATTTTCTTTTAAAGTTGAGGAAAGCTGGATATATGCATCACATAATCTACATCTCCCGCCCCTTAAGCAAGACCTGCCGCATCCTAATCTTCTTTCTCCAAAAGTAGGTAATATATGATGACCTTCTACTTCTCCTTTAAAACCTATAATATATTGGTTAAGTGGTCCAACCCATTGCTTAGATTTAGAATAAATATTCTTATATGCCTCTTGTTGATTATCTTCTCCCCAAAACTCAAAAATATCAACATAAGGTTCATAAATTTTAACATCTTCTGCTCTTATAAAAAATGATTTTATATCATTGCCATGTAAAAATTTTCTTTGGCATATATTTGGAAACACTCTAACATTTATGCCATATGAATGTAAAATTGGGGCAATATCTTTTAAATAAAAACATAAACCATCTGTAATAATTACATCCGAATATCCAGTTCTTATTGCGTTCCACATCTCTTCTTCGTCACTAATAAAATCTTCTACATAATAAGAGAAATCATTATCAAATAATAACTGTATTACTTCCGTTTTATCTAAATCAAACTTCTTTAATAAAAATGTATAATTAAATTCTGGATTTTCTTCTTCTAATTGTTTGAATAATTCAATTTTATTTTCTTCTAAAAAGTTAGAACATTCATCAATTTTAATAATAATTCTTTTATCTGAATATCTATTAAAAAATCCTAACAAATCTTCATACTTTTCATCTTTTAACTCTATAATAATTTCATCAAAAGACTTTAAATCTAAACTTCTATTATATCTAACACTATATTTCATTATTTTCTCCTATGAGTAAAAGGTAGTATAAATTTTATACTACCTTTTACCAGCATATTTTTATTTGTCAAACTATTCAGCTACTTCATCAGTTTCAACTTCAGCAATGGCGTAACCCATTAAGCGTCTTGAACCAACCTTTACTTCTTCCTTTGTTGCCTTTTCAGTTCTTACTAACTGAGATAATCTAGCAACTACCTTTGCCTTTGTTACATCTTCAAAAGCATCCTGCTCCTGAATGATTTCTGTAATCTTATCAGCAGTCTGTCTTTCAGAAGTTAATACAGCCTCAATAGCATTTCTTAAGTCATCACCAATAGCCTTTGCCTTTTCAGCTCTTTCTCTAGCCTTTTCAGCTTTCTTAATAGTTGCGGCGATTTCCTTATCAATGAACTCAACCTGTGCTTCCTGCTCATCATAAGCGGCAGCTGCTAAAACTACTTCCTTAATTGCTTCTAACATTTCTTTTCTTGTTACTTTCTTTTCTGTGTTTGCCATAATACATTTCTCCTTTTCTTTAACTATATTTCTTTCTTTATCTTATATATATATTATACTAAAAATTTTTATAAATTTCAAGCTGACTTTTTAATGCCTTAAAATCTTCCCATTACTTCTTCCTGTATTAAGTCAGCCTCGGCATCTGATAATTCTTCTAATGACAGCCCAAACTTTCTTAAAACTGGGTCTATATCTGCATTAGAGAGTGTTCCCGCATTTTTCTTTCTTCTAAATTCAGCTATTGCACCTTTGATAGCCTTTTCTCTTTCTGAATCAAAAACTCCTTCTTTATCCATTGCATATAAATCAAATCCCATTCCCATTCCAAACATATTTTTATCTCCTTATTTTAATATCTTAATTTAATAAAATGTTCCCAATCAGTTGGTTTATCTAAATGATAATCTCCTTCTACATTACAAAAATCTTCTCTGCTATAGATTGAATCTCTTGTTTCATTAGTCCAAACATCAATATATTCTACAATAAAATAATTTAAAGCATCTAAAAGATGACTAAGATTAAAATGATGTGAGTAAGTAAGAGTACAATCCGCCCACTTTTTAGACTTTTTATCTATCATTCTAATTTTTACTGTTAAGATACCGCCGCTCCCATCTTTAAAAGAACAATAACTATCTTTTATTTGGCGGATTTCAAATCTGCCTTTCCATAAATCATCTTCTTTGATAATCTGGTTTACTTTTTTAATATCTCGATTCATTTTTCTTTGGAGTTTCTTTTTGTATTTATATATCATAAACAACACTCCCTTTCTTTATCTTATATAAATATTATATAATATTTTTTATAAAAAAACAAAAACTGATAATTAATGGGCATTCTTTTATAATTTATTATCAATAATTTTTATATAATTAAAAGGAGAAAAATAAATGTCAAAAAAAGATTTAACAGGAATGGAATTTACATATTTTAAAGTAATAGGAAAAGATATAGAACGAAGTGATAATAAGCATGTATATTGGAAATGTAAATGTATATGTGGAAAAGAATTTTCAGAACAAAGAACTGCTATTGAAAAAGGTTTACGGAAGTCTTGTGGATGTCAAAAATCTAAATTAATTAGTCAAAAAACACTAATTGATTTACAAGGACAGCGTTTTGGAAAATTATTTGTTCTGGAAAGAGACAAAGAAGCTGAAAAAAATCATCCAAAATCTAAACAAACTTTTTGGAAGTGTCAATGTGATTGTGGCAATATTATTTCAATAGAAAAGGGTAAATTAACAAGTAAAGGTCAATCTTCTTGCGGTTGCTTAAAATCTATTGGTGAATTACATATTAATCAAATTTTATCTACTAATAATATTTCATATATAAGCCAGTATACAAATGAATTATTAAAATCAGATAAAGAAGGCTATTATAAATTTGATTTTGCTTTACTTGATGATAATAATAATATTATTCGTTTAATTGAATTTGATGGCATTCAACACACAATTAATAATAATTATTTTAAAGATGATACAATTCAAAAAAGAGACAACATTAAAAATAAATATGCCAAAGATAATAATATACCTTTAGTTCGCATTCCATATTACAAAAGAGATAATATCACTTTAGAAGATTTATTAACAGACAAATACTTGGTCTAAGTATTTGTCTGTTCCTCTGCTCTAAGTTCATCTCTAACTCTCATTAAAATCTTACCTAAAACATTTTCTTTTGGTAATTGTAAACATTTTTTACAATAACAAGAGCCAAAATGATTATCATGCCAATAATTACCTTCTACTAACTGTTCATTCTCTGTTGCTAATAATTTAGCCTGCATCCTTTTGTTTTTAAACTTATTTGAAACAATTTCATACATTACTTTATCTTTTATTTCATCCCAATTACTTTTTATCTCTACTCTTCTTCCCATTCGTTTTGCGTCATCTGGAGTGTCTGCCTTTTTAATTGCTTCTCTCTGTATTGGATTGCTTGTTTTTGCAGCCTGATATGCATGTTCAGAAGTAGGATATTTTACATTATGATATTCTGTCTGACACGCATAAAAATTTGATAAAAAACTATATTTTCCTTCAAAAGATGTAATCATTATACCCAATTCCTCCTATCTTTTTCAAATTTTTCTTTCTTTTCTCTTTTTAAATTGCGGCGTGCTGGCTTCCCGCCTTTTAATGCCTTGTATTGTTTACATTTTTGACACGCTTTACGAAAAGTTCCTTCATGACCTAAGTCACAACATCCTTCATATTTATAGTGTATACAAGTAATTTCTCTATCTTTTGCCATAATTATCTCCCCTTTCTTTAAGAGTTGAAGTCGCTGTAATCAAAAATAATAGGTGCTCCATGATTATATCCTATGTTTGCTTCATGTAAATCATAAATACAATTATCTGTAATAAAATCAATTAATTGTTCTAATATATCACCGCCATAATAAAGACAAACGCCTCTTAACCAGTTTTCTTCTATATTGAAAAAGTTCTTTTTTTCACAAATAGTGCCAGTTTTTTTATTAATCTCTTTAGAATCATAAGTTTCATCATCTGCATTTGTATATTCTACATATTCTTGTTTGTAAATAGGATATTTATTCACTGTTCCAATAAATTCAGTTTTAGCAAAAAGAAAAGATAAACCTTCTTTTTCAGCAATTTTATAATTTTCAACTTCTTTTTCACAATAATCCCATCCATTATCAGTGTCACTTCCGCTAAAGCGTTCAAATATTAATTTATCATAATCTTCTGATTCAGTATCATAAATATAATGATATTCTCCTTGAAATGGAATTTTAATAACCGTCGTATTTTTTTCTTTTGAATCCCAAAATATAAATACTAATTTACTAGCTCCACAATAGTGTTCATAATCTACTCCTTTAGGAATGTTCAGTTTTTCAAATATTTTTTCATTTATATAATTCATTCTTCCCTGCTCATCAAGTCCTATATCTGTAAAGTCACAATCTTGAAAAATCTTTAAGAAATCATTATTAGTCATAAATAAAAACGCCTTTCTTTTTTTATTTTATAATAATATTATAACAAATTTTTATAAAAAATTAAAGAAGTAGAAAATATCCTACTCCTTTATCTATAAAATTAAAATATTATAAAATAGCATCTGAATTAAGACTAATATATCCGTACAAAAATTCTACTGTAGTAACAGTATTTATACGAATTTTTACATAAGCATAATATGATTTAGTATCTTCAGATGGAATAATAAATTCAATCGAGCAATCAAACTGTTTATTTTGAGGGTCAAAGATAATATAGTCCTCATATCTTTTCATCTGATGATATTTAGGTCTTTTGCTAAGTCTTACTCTATCAGCAATAATCATATCAGGAAAATAACCATTTTCATCATAATAATTTATAAAATTTTGAGTGCGTAAATTTACTGAATGTCCATTCTCGATATCATAACCCTCTTTGCAAGCTGCAAAAGGGTCTAGTATATGTGGGTCAAATTTATCTGATTTTTTTAGTTCTATTTCGACTTCATCATCTGGCTGAGAAGCATCATTGTAAAAAAATCATTGCTTTCGCTTCCTCCTTTATCCTGCATTAAAGCCATCAAAAGTAAAGGATTGCTCATATCAAATGCGGAAGCTCCCTGATTTTCTCCATTAGTCTGGTTCATTAAAAACATCATCGGAATAAGGTTCTCCTTTAAACCGCCATCGCCGCACATTAACATAAGAGGCATAAGATTACCAAATGGATTATTTTCAGATGCACTATTTCCTGTAAAGTCAATCATTGATACTACTTTTGTTACAAAATCAAATCCAAACATAGATTTTGTAGGAAGGATTGTTTTCTTTTCACCTGCCGCAACATCAGTAACCTGAATACCATCTTCTATTGATGTTACGAATACTGGCACACCATTATGCATAATAATATCACCCTTTTTAATATCTTTAATAGCACAAGGCATTTTAAAAATCATACCTTTAGCATCTATATCAATTAAATCTACATTTACAATTTCATCTTCATTAGCATCATATGACACCATTTCGCCCATTTTATTTTTAATAGCGATACCTAAATGACTTAAATGTCCGTCTTTAATTGCTCCAAAATCAAAATTTTTAAAAATATTCTTCATTATCTAATACCTCTTTTCTTTATATCTTTTATAATTATATTATATAATATTTTTTATTAAAATTCAATAAAATACTATCTTTCTAAAATTTTTAATATAAGTTCTGCACATTTATGACAAAGTTGTGCGTCTTTACTATTATATTTATTATTATGTTTATTTAGACCGTACCCATTCATACTAAGGTGAACATAATCGCCTTTTGAAAGCTCAGTTTCGCATCTATCACAAAATCTTTTAATCATTATCTTCACTCCTCCAATCAATACGTATCTGCTCTTGACCTATTATAGTAACTTTAAAACCATTATTTCTTAATTCTTCTGCAAACCTATCAATAAATTGAGGTGGCATGCTAAATTCACCTGCTAAACGCCCATGTTTAGCAGAGTTTTTTAAAGCTTCATTAGCATTTCTTAAAAAATGATAATAATCTTTATCATTTTCAATAGTAACTATTTTTCTTAGTTCTTTTGCAGTAATTAAATTTGGCTCTTCTCGCTCTAATGTAGATATAATACTCATTCTTACTTCTCCTTTTTATCTTATTTCCAAGAAATTTCAAATAGACTAAAACAAGAACTTTCTTCTACTTTATATCCCATTTCTTCTAGTTGTGGTATTATATCTTTTCTAAAAAGAGGAGGTATCGTAATAGTTATCATAGAGTTTCCTAAGGTTGCTGCCTTTTTAAATTCAAGATTTAATAATCGAACTAATTCTTTATACCCTTCTTCATAAGATTCTTTAGTTAAAGCTTTTAATTCTTCCGGCTGCATTAATTTTTCTGTTGATGTTTTAGGCATTTTATGTTTCATAATTAAATCTCCTTTATAAAATCACTATTATTTAATAAATCTTTTAATATTATATCTTCATAATGAGTATAAGGTATTCGTATTAAAGTTATATTATTTTCTTTGCACCAATTATTTTTATATTGGTCATGCTCTTGTGTTTTTTTAAAATTATTTTCATTGTTCCATGTTTTCCCATAATGGTATCGGAAATGTTGCTCTCCATCATATTCAATACAAATATTATAATCAGGTAAATAAAAATCAAATCTTGCTAATGCATTTGAGTCTGGGAATTTACAAGTATTAAAAGTTTTTTCTCGTTCAAAAGTTATTTTTGCATTAGATAATATATTAGATATTTTATTTTCTCCTCTTGATTTTAAACAACCACAGGAAGTAGTATGACCACTTCTTAAAGATATTGCTGTTACATTACATTCGTTACCACAATCGCATTTGCACAAATAAATTGGTGAAGTATTTCCATTTGGTGCTACATAAGTCCCGTTTCGCTTTATCACTGTTAAATTACCAAATTTTTGATTTGATAAATCTTTTATTTTATTTTGACCTAATAAAGTAGCTTTTTCTTTTTGATAACACCCACAAGATTTTGTATGTCCAGATGTTAAATGAGAACCTATTACATCACATTCATTACCACAATCACATTGACAATGCCATACAATGAAACGTTTTTTTCTTTCCTTTAATGGATATAATGGTGTTAATTTATTAAATTTTATTCCTCGAAGGTCTTTTCCATGACCTAAATTCTTTTTTATTTCTTCTTCCGTCATTTTTTAATCTCCTTAATTTGGTTTACTTGGTTTACATTGTATGTTTTTTATTTTAAAAAGATTAATTAATTATGACTTATTCTTTTAATAATGCATCTGTTTAATTGCGTTTGTTTAACACCTCTAAAAATTTGATGTGATTTTACTGTTCCTGTTAAATCAACAACTGAATAATAATCAATATCTAAAAGCTTTTGAGTTATCCATATTAATTGATTCTCGCCATGATAAAAAGTATGGATATAAGTATAACCATAATTACCATTAAAACCACGAGTTGAATGATATACTACTGTTAAATTGCGGAGACGCTCACCTATTTCTCCTACATACTCAGATAAAGATGGACCAGCGGCTTCCGCAAATTTCTTATCAATAATCTGTTTTGATTTTTCAAAAAAGCAAGCCTCTTCACATTCTTCATCCCAACCATAAATTTCATCAAAAGTAATTGGAATTAATGTAAAATCTTCAGATAATTCAATTTTATTTGGAATATGCCACTTTAATATTGGGTTATATTTAGCTCCTTGTTCTTTTAACCAGTCTTTAATAGCATATGTATCTTCTCCATATATACAATAAGTTACTCCGTCTGTATTAAACCCATGTTTTTCTAACCATTCTGCTTTAGTCATATTGTATCAACTCCTTTTAATACTTACTCTTTTTATATCTTTATAAATATATTATATAATAATTTTTATATAAAATAAAAGATGAAGAGTTATTCTTCATCTTTTTTCTCATAAATACTTATTTCTATTTTTACTATAATAAATTCACAAATTAATATCACAGCTATAAAAATTAAAACACCTATAAAAAATGGTATACTAAATAAAGCGGCAAACATAAGACCACCTAATATAGTAACTAAAATTGTTATTATTATTAAAAGTAAGTAAATTAAAATTTTCTTAAAAGGGTGCATTTTATACACCCCCTAAAAACACTATAGCCAAACTACATGCTACATAAAGACAGGCAACCGCCGCCTTACCTTTATTACTTAGTCTATTGATTAAAGTATAAGCTGTACTAGATGATAAAGGTAACATTGCTAATTTTATATATTCAAACATAACTTATTCCTCCCTACTCAAATAAAAAATCATAATCATGTAAAGCCATTTCTATTTCAGCAATAGATAACTCAAAATGAGGGTGAGATGGGAAGAAAAACTCTTTCATCTCTTCCACTTCATCACAAGTTATAGATGCTCTATATTCGCTTCCCATAACTAACGCCGCCAAAGTTTCTACATCAGTGTAATCTGTATGATTATACCAGTCTGTTATTCTTCTGTCTATTGTTGCATTATCCATAAGAATTTGCTCAAATTCAAAAGCATCAACTACTGTCTTGAAAACTTCTTCATATAATTTCTTATTCATAATCATATAAAACACCTCTCTCTAATTTTTATTAGCAGTTTTACCAAAAAGGTAAAACTGCTTTTCTTTTTTACTTTCTATATATATTATATAATATTTTTTTATGATTATCAAAAATCTTCTGATATATTGGTAATAACGATTTCAGTGATAACTGCATTTTCTTTATCTTTGTCAGTTACAATTTCTTCTCCATCCTGTAGCTTATATATACCACGTCTAACTGTGTTAAACTGATAAGTTGCTTTTTCTACATTAAGTTTAAAATCATTATCATTTATATCAAAATAAAAATCATCAGTAGAAAATATTGCTTCACCAATAATACACCCCATTTTATCTGTAAGTGATAATTTTACCTTTTCCGCTTCTACTTTAGAAGGAACAAATGGTACTTTAAGACTATGACGTTCTTTATTTTTTTGCGTATAGCATATATTAAAATAAATTGTTTTATTACCTTTATCAATGTTTAAATCTTCTATTGCTTCTTCAAAAGACCAACCTTGCTGAAGTTCATAAGCTATTGCTCTTAAAGTATCATAGTTTGTTTTAATTGCGGTTGCTCGCTTTACTACTTTTGGTATCTCGCCCCAATATTTTTCATCTAACTTATCTTTTAAATATTTTACAATATCCTCTGATGTAGGATATTTAAAGCAGATATGATAATGAAATCTTCCTGGTCTATTTACCAAAAATGAACTAAGGCTATCTAAATTATTACAAGTAATTACAAATAACTTTTTATTACGAGAAGTTCCGTCAAAAAGTGATAATAAATCATTTTGTTCATAAGGAGAACTAAAAGTTTTATCAAATTCATCAAATAAAATCATACATTCAGTAGGAATACTATCAATATAATCCCCTAAATTTGGACTAGCTTCATTAACATAAATAACTGGTAATCCCATATCAATTACCGCATTTGTTAATAATTTAGTGAATAAAGATTTACCAATACCTTTATCGCCGCTTAATAACACTCCTTCGCTTCTATTGAAGTTACGAAATGTATTTAATACTTTTTCAACTTTCTTTGTGTGAACGCCATAAATTTTTTCTTTAATGTTATTCTTGTCTGCAATATATAATAATTGATGTCCTGACTGAGGATTAAAAGTTACCTTATAGATTCCCGCAGGTAAGGACTGATGTGTCTGTATACTTGAGTCATATAAATCATATTTAGTTCCAGTTTGTATAATAGTTGTCATATTTATTCACTCCTTTTCATATCTTATATAAATATTATATAATATATTTTATAAAAAATAAATGAAGTAGCTTTAAAGGCGGCGATGATGTATTTATACTTGATAATTCTCTAAAATTTTGATATAATATTATTATAAACAAGGAAAGGATAAATATATGATAGTTAAATGTGATATGATGAGTTGCCCATGGAATATTAATACAGACTGTAGTAAACCTTTAGTGCCAATTAGAAATGGGCAATGTATATTTTTTAATCAGGTAGTACGTGGATACATGATGCCTGTTGATGATAGATTAAAACAAAAGCCAACTATAGTGGAGGTAGATTATGACGAGTGCGGAAGTGGCGATGAAGCTGAATGTGAGCGAGAATTATGTGAGGAAGCACTTCAAGAGACTCCAGGAGAGTCTGAAAAGGCGGGGAGTCCTACTAGTGAAGATAGGGAGGGGTCCTGACGCAATATATAAACTAGGTAGTGTAGAAAGCACTTTATTAGAATAGTGAAAATTTGGATGATTTTTGACTCTTGATAAGAAATCAAGCAAAATCGTTACGAGTTTTAATAAAAATGCTAAGAATCGTATAATAATGCGGATGCTCTTGGTTAATGGCAACATAAAGGCAGCCTTCCCGCATTTTTAATAAGAATGGTGCAGTTTATTAACATTTTTTATTAACATTTTTGGATAAACTGTTAAGTGGTGCAGTTTATTAACATTTTTTGCTAACATTTTTAATAAAATATTTAAAGATAATAAAAGCGTTAATAAACATAGGACAAAAGTTAAAAACAGTATTTGGACTATTTTTATATAAAGGTGAAAGGAGATTATTTATATGAAAATAGAAAAAAATTCAAGACAAATGCCTAGTGATAAGCATTATTTATCTAGTAGAACCTATTCAGACAGAATGTATGGTTATTTGCAATCTATTTCTGTAACTTTTCCAGATATGGAAGCTAGATTTGTAAAAAAGGAAGATTGTAAATTTGTTAATCTTGCAGAAGGATTAGGAATAACAAGACAAACTGCATCAAAAAATTTTCATAATTTATTAGATAGCGGTCTTATTATTTATAATGAAGAAGTAAAGATGTATGAATTAGTTGTATTAGATAGTAATATCGCGACTTTATTACCTATTAATACTGTTAGGGTTTTAGTTAATACATTAAAAGAAAGAAGTTTATCTGTATTAGCAATTTTGATTAAGATATGGTATAAGAATGAAGAAAAATCTGGACCTTTTTCTTTAAGTTATGTTAAGGCTATTTTAGGTTTAAGCACTAAAAATAAAGGAGCTAGTAATCAAACTATATTAGATATACTTTTTGTTTTAAAAAAATTAGATTTAATTGAATACCATGCTCAAGTGGAAGGCAATAAAACTAAATATTATTTAGACAGTGTTAATAATACTTTAAATTTTAATGAAGAAGAAGTTAAAACAAAAATTATTTAAGAAAAATGTTAATAAAGTGTACCAAAAAATTTTAAATAAATGTTAAAAAAGTGTACCAACTTTGCTTAAATGATTGTTAATAAAGTGTACCAAGTTTAATTAAAAATGTTAATGAAGTGTTACCCTTAATAATAGTAATAGATTTTTTGAAGAATAGAGGCTATTAAAAAATAGTATGAACGGTTAATTTCAAATCTTAGCTTCGCTTCGCTCAGCTGATTTGAAATTAACCTTATGAGAATTTTGGGCTTAATGGCGGAAGGAAGATGAGATTATGAATAAAAAAGAAAGTTTAGTTAAAAATTTGCGAAAAAGTCAAATGGAAGCAGCTGCCGCAGAGCAAGAAGCTAGGAGACAGAAAAAAGAATTGCAAATGAAATTGGAAAAAATTTTGGAAGATTTAGATAAAGTAACGGGGGGTAGTGATGAAAAGGAAACTACAGAAAACTGATTTGGACCAAATGGAACAGCGAGTTTTTAAGTGGAAATGTGATAAAGGTATAGTTTTTGTTAATGGAGTGTTGGTAAGAGAGATATTTATAAGAGAAAATAGTAGGACAATTTGGGAGAAAAGGAAGAATAAAAGAGTAAGAGGGTTGAGAAGAGCGATAGAAGTTTATGAAGATAGTAGATATCAGAAATAAAAAGTTTCAATGTGGCAAAAGTTGGATAGAGATGAGATAAGATAAAATTAATTAAAAAATACATTAAATTAAATAAAAATAAGTAAGATTATATAAAATTGAGTGAAAGACTAAGTGGAGTGGGTAAAAATTGAGTGAAATAAGGCTATATAAGATTATATAAGATTAACTAAAGGTATATAAAATTGAGTGAAAATGTATAAAATCATATAAAATTGAATAGAATTGAGTGAAATTAAGTGAAATTAAGTGAAATTAAGTGAAGGTGGTGGCACGGGACCCGACCTATATCACTTTCATCTTCTTTCATTACCGCTATCCTCATCGTCATCCGCACATATAAACATAAAAAAAAGAACTCTATTTCTAGAGTTCTTAATTCTTTAGCTCTTGATATGATAGTCTGCAAAATGCAGGCTATCTATTTAATCATTTAAGTGCTTTAAAAAGTCATTGATTGCCGCATCAATATCTTCAAGCTCATTATTTTCACTTCTTTTTACTCTTACTCTTGGTTTTTCAGTAGAAGCAAATCCAACCTTTGGAATAAAACCGCCTGATGCTCTTTCTTCTCTTATAGTTTCAACAAAATATTTAGCCATAGTATCCATCATAGGGTCCCTCGCAAAGTCAGTTCTTTCCGCCTCAGTAATAACGCCTTCTCTTACTAAAATGTTTTCAAGAGATGTCATCATATCACAAATGTCTTTCTTATTCTCTGCATGTCTATTGTTATTGTCACGTGCGGCAATCTGTTCATCAATAACTGCCATAATTTCTGCTCTTGTTGCACCTTCTGCTATCATAGTTGAAATATCTTTTACCATTTTTATTACCTCTTATTTCTTTCTTTATCTTATATATATATTATACTAAAAATTTTTATAAAATTCAATTGGGAAGAGTGGACTGAATTTTGTTATATTATTGTGCTATTGATTTGGCGGAAAATGTTAGAATATAAGTTTTATGAATAAGACTTAGAGTAAGCAAAAGTGCTAAAATTTTTTAGACTTAA
>ENA-ORNG01001441-ORNG01001441.1-human-gut-metagenome-genome-assembly--contig:-NODE-1441-length-17054-cov-4.540091_pt1 | contig 17054 bp, 15 predicted proteins | sample MGYA00242113_ERZ509018 | MGnify/ENA primary metagenome ERZ509018 (study PRJEB26280, sample SAMEA2338711) | human gut metagenome | biome: human gut; feature: human-associated habitat; material: faeces... | reverse complement strand
CTGGTTAACAAACGACTCTGGCATCAGTGCAACTTCATCGAAAAACACACCGGCAAGAGTAATACCCTGGATAAGGTCCTGTGATCTCTCATCCTTGCCGCCAAAGATGTAGTACACTTGCTTCATGCCCTCATAGATATTTCCCCGGAAGGTCGGCGCATACAGCAGCAGCTTTTTCCCCTTCCATTCCGGATGCTGCGCAAACAGCTTCTCTCTGGAAGAGCGGATGAACGCATCATCCAGCAAATGGTCCAGACGCGGCATGCCGGTGACCGACACCTGCTCCTCGCTGACATTGAATGCCTCACTGTACGGCTTCTTCCAGTATGCGCCGTTGCAGATGACTTGATCATAATTGGCGATCGGGTATTCCCGATGGATGGCGTTGCCAAATTTCTTGATCGCGCCGGCCGCATGCCAGACCTGCAGCACCTTGACGCCTTTGCGTTTAAAGCGGCTGATCACGTAATTGTTGTCACTGATGATGACCAGCGCGGATGTGTTGATGACGAAGATCTGCCGGATCGTATTCAAGAAATACAGGAAGTTCATCCACAGGCTGTTTTTCTCAAAGCTGGTCAAGACATTGACCAGCCGGTATCCCCGGCCTTCCAGCGCATCATGGATCAGCTTCAGATCGCTTTCCAGCGCCTTGCTCTCCAGCGAGACAAACGCGATCTGATCTTTCCGGATCGGCCTGAGCCGGACAAATACGCTGCAGATGCTCAGCACGATATTGAGGATCAGCTTTTTCAGCTTCATGATCGTTCCTCGCCAAAGACGATGTCGATGACACGCTGTGAAGCATGACCATCCTCATGCTCATTGAACCGCGCATTGAACTGGCTCAGCCGTTCCCGATCAAAGTTTCCTTCGTGAATATCCTTGAGCATCGTCTCTTCATCCTCGTAAATATCGCCAGGCAGATCGCTGTAGATGTCGATATAAAACCCGCGCAGCTCTTCGCGGTAGCTGTCCAGGTCATACATGTAGAAATAGATGGGACGCCCCAGGATGGCATAGTCAAAGAATACGCTGGAATAATCCGTGACCAGCACATCCGCGATCAGATACAGATCGCTGATCTCGCTGGATGCATCCACATTGTACAGAAAGCCGTTCAGCTCTTCTGTATCAGAGAATTTGTTGATGATGAGATAGTGCGGCTTGAACAGCAGCACATACTCATCCGCGAGCATTTCCTTCCATTTGCGGAAATCCGCCTGCAGCTCAAAAGTATATCCGGCAGCCACAAAGGAATTGTCTCTCCAGGTCGGCGCATACAGCAGCACCTTTTTCCCTTCAGGAATGCCAAGCCGCGCTCTGATTTCCTGCTTCTTCTGCTCATCCGCATTGATCAGGATATCATTGCGCGGATATCCTGTTTCGATGAGCCGTTCCTTCTCAATGCCGAACGCGCTCTGGAACACACGGGTGCAGAACAAATTCGGCGCGATCATATACGTATACTTTTTGACATCATCATCATAAGTCGACTGCATCTCCTGCGCATTCAGCCCGGAGCGGTAGAACTTGGCGTCGCTGGAGATCTGAATATCATGCGCCAGCCGCTTCAGCGGCGTGCCATGCCAGGTCTGCAGATAGACCTGATCTTTCTTGCGGATCATAAAGGGATACGTTTTACAATTAAAGATCCAGTAGCGGCTCTTAGCCAGATAATAGAAAAATGCAAGGCTGCCAAACTTAACGGTTTTTGCCCCCTCAATCTGCATTGAAGTATCTCTAACGACCCAGACATAAGTAAAGTCACTAAACCGATCTTGCTGTTTCATCTCTTGATACAGCGCCCTGGGATTATCAGAAAAGCTCCTTCCATGAAAAGACATGAATAACACCGTTTTTTTATCCGTCTGAACTATCCTATATAAGATTCGATACATCAAGAGCAGAGAAATGTTAACAAGTTTTCTAACATAATATAACATTTCAGGTCCTCCTCTCGCTTTTAGACAAGAATACTTTCAAATTGATCGACAACATGCTGATTGTATGCAATATAATCAACATTCATCACATTGACCTTTCCTGCCAGACAATCTCTCATTCCCTGAATGATTCCTTCCGTATCATTACTTACTAACTTTCCGTTATGCTCTTTCAAGAAGCCGCGTGGTCCAAGAATATCTGTGGCCACTACCGGCACGCCCTGAATATCTGCTTCCATCAATACTAATCCAAGGCCCTCATGGAAAGAAGGAAGGATGAAATAATCGCATTTTTTCAGTATCGGCTGAGGATTGCTCATCGATTTGATCAAAATGATATGCTCTGCTGCCGGTGAATTCTCGGCATACTCCAACGTGCTTGAATACTCTTTTCCATAGCCTCCGATGATAAACAAATACAAAGTAGGATCTTCCCGATACAACTCGTTAAACGCATCGATCAAACGGCAATGCCCTTTTTCAGGAGAGAATCTGCCGATCGTGATAAATTTACGATTCGGTTTTTCAAGAATTTCACAAACCTCTTCAAGCGTGTATTTGCACTGTGTTTTTTCATCAAAAGAAACCGGTGCAAATCCGTTTTCTCTGATCGTTTCATAGTCTATTGTATTGTTGACCACGACCAGTCGATTTTTATCATGGCAGTAACGCATCGTAGGCTCTTCCATATCAGAGGTTACGATAGCCACCTTGTCATAGTGATTATACGCATACTCCAGCGTTCTGGCATGCTGGTTCCCTTTCAAACGAATTTCTTCCTCCATATTATTATGAACATAGATGATCCGGTTTGCATCAAAACGGGCAAACTCAAGAATTCGTTTATATTCATAACCATTAAACTGAATTACATTGGAAAACTTTACGGTATGATAATATCTGCGAATATCATATTTATACAGACGGTCAAGCATCTTCTGCATCTTATCGCTCGGGAACTTATCCACACGATATAACATCATTGCGATCTTTTCATAGATGCTTGCATTCAGTATTCCGGCCATCGGGATATACTGCACGCCCTCAGGGAGCTGCAGGATGATTTCCTTATTCTTTTTTACTTTAGCCGTAGAGAATGTAACAAAATAGTTCCTCTTTGTCAGATCGATGCTTTCAAGAAGACTGATCAGAGAAGAAGTGATTCCATTTTTAGCCAGATTTCCAGCATAGATCAAGACATTGTCCTTCCCATTTCCCTGAATAGGAATTTCCTTTAACGCTGACTTCTTGGAAAGAATGACATGATCAAGGATCTTCTTTGATATGTTCTTCTCATCATACGGGCAATATGTCTCCATAAATTCCCTGTCATCATAATTCTTTTCTTCCCTTAATTCCCTAACTAAATCTCTTGGATTATCCACGATCGGGAAAGGAAGTGATTCCAGAGGCACATACACACCGCGATCCTCAAAATAGTCTTCTTTGTCATAAGCAAACAATACGATCTTATGTCCGGTATTTGCAAAGTCATAGAATACACTAGAATAATCTGTGATCAAAACATCCGCAATACTTAAGAACTCATAAGTCTCATACGTTTTTGGAAATGGAAAGATGTGTCGGAAATAAGAATAATCTACCGCATCCTGAACAAATGGATGTAAATTCACAAAAAGGATCTCTTCGTTTGTCAGTCGTTTATCCATTTCGAACAGATAATGCATGATGCAGTAAGTCTGTTCAATCTGACTTTTGTTTGCCAGCGTTCCTCTCCAGGTCGGCATATAAGCATAGATCCGCTTATCTCCTAAATCGATCCCCTTTGCAAATAAGTCATTTGCGATTCGCGCTCTATTCTCTGCACAGTAAAAAAAAGCTTCGTTTCGCGGATACCCCGCCATCAAACTTTTTGCCTTTGAGAGATTCTCCAACATATAATCTTCGATCATATGTTCTCTCATATATTCGTTAGGATATAATAAGTAATCTGAGAAAATGAAATTACGCTGGATATTTCCCATGCTGTGATATCCGCCATTATCTTTTTTTCCTAAACACTTCAATGGTGTTCCATGCCATGTATTTAATACAACTTGTTCATCTTTTTTAATAAAAAAAGGATAGAAGCTTGTATCATTGATCAGATATTTGGCCTTAGCACATAACTGATAATATTCTTTTGACTGCAGACGAACCAGCTCTAAATTATTCATTTTATAGTGCTGCAGCATTTTTCTGAATACTTCTTTCTTTCCTTTTGCATACACGACATAAACGTGAAAATCGCGATAATCTGGATTACTGTTTAATTCTTTCGCGAGATAAAAAATATTTCCGTTTAAATTAGATCCATGCTGCGACTGAAGCATGATGATATGATCATCGACGGCAAATGTCTCATAATAATGCAAATATCGCGTTTTATGAAAATAATCCATCCTTGCTTTACTTGCTTTCTTCAGCAAAGTCTTGAACTTCATTCTTCTTTCCTCCATTTCCCCGCATCGTATACTTACGCGGACAAAACTATTTTAAAAACTTTTCCACGTCCTCTGTGTTACGAAAAAGAAGAAGTAAAGACAAAGCACGTAGAGAGATGGGATCTGTGTTTATTCCTCAGCATTTACTTGAATCTTCATCAATGCCCTCATACCATCACAGAAAGCTGATCTGCGTATGCTATCCAGAAACAATCCAGCAGCATAAGCAGATCATCATGTCAGATACCACCAATGACGACAAGATCATCGACGCATTGATGATCTCTTACTTTATTTTTCAGCGTTCCGCAATTCTTCCTTCAGCTGCGTGGAGGAAATTCCCTCTGTCCTCGGCAGATAGACCACCTCGCAATAATCCTTCAGAAAATCGAATTTTCCTTTCCAGTCATCGCCCATGACAAATACGTCAACATCATATTTCTTCACATCTTCGATCTTCTGATCCCAGCTCGTTTCCGGGATCACCTGATCGACATACTTGATCGCTTCTACGATCTGCATGCGGTCTGTATCCTTGATCTTGCAGACTTTCCCTTTCTGCAGATTGAATTCATCGCTCGATACGGCGACGATCAGATAGTCGCCCAGCGCCTTCGCTCTTTTCAGCAGGTTCAGATGACCAATGTGAAACAGATCAAATGTCCCATAAGTGATTACTCTTTTCATCGTACACGCTCCTTATCCGAAGATTCTTTTCCAAATCGATTTCTTTTCAGGTTCTTTGATCAACCGCTTGGCAAATTTCGCGTCGCGCAGCTTCTTCTTCTCTGCTTCGCTCATGGCATTGTATTTTTCTACATACGCGGAATAATGATCGCAGACCTCATCGATATCGCCAAATTCCATCAATTCGCCGCCTTCGATCCACATTCCTGTCTTGCAGAAATCCCGTACCTGATTCAGGGAATGAGAGATGAAGAAGATCGTCTTGTTTTCTTCATCGCGCAGTTTTTTCATGTGCTTCATGCATTTCTGCGCAAACCCCTTATCTCCTACGGACAGCGCTTCATCGACGATGATGATATCCGGATTCAGCGCCAGGGAAATGGAGAACCCAAGACGTGACTTCATACCGCTGGAGTATTTCTTTACAGGCTGATAAAGGAAATCGCCCAGCTCTGCAAAATTGATGACGCTTTCCTTGATCTCCTGGATCCTTTTCTTAGAGAAGCCCATCAGCGCGCCTTTGACGTTGATGTTCTCTTCACCGGTCAGCTGCTGATTCAGGCCGGTATTGATCGAGATCAGCGTCTGTTCGCCGTTGACGATGATCTCTCCGCCGTCATGTTCGGAGATTCCTGAAAGAATAAGGGAGAGCGTGGACTTTCCTGAACCATTGGTTCCCAGAATACCGACGACATCTCCCTTCTCTACCTGAAAGGAAACATCTTTCAGCGCGTAAAACCGTTCCTTCTTTTTGGTCTTATCTTTTGTTTTCAGTGTGTAGATCTTGGATACATTATGCATCTCTACCGCATATTTACTGTTGTGTTTATCTGACATACCGCACACCTCTTTAGATCATATCGACCATTTTGCGCTTAAAATGGTACATGAGAGCAGAGCCCACGGCGAAGAGCACAAGCACGACGATCCAGAAATAAACGGTCAGCGCCGGATGGGCCAAGATGGATTTTTCAAAAAACATGCAGTCACGATACCCTGTAACTATATAATATACAGGATTGAGCTTCATGATGAAGGACATGACGGGAATACCTGAAAAAGCCGCCGGCCAGAGAACCGGTGAAAGGTACATCAGCATCCTCATCAGAGAAGTGACGAGCTTTTTGACGTCGCGCCACATCATGGTCAGCACGGATGTGACCAGCGCCAGCGCCTCCAGGAACATGAATGCGCAGAAGGCGTAGTAGATCAGACCGAGCCAGTAGACTGACGGATAATATCCAAACAGAATCAGCAGGACGACCGTAATGGCCATCATGCACAAGTGATTGAAGAACTCCCGCACACATACCGTGGCCGGTAAGATGCTGATGGGGAATTTCATTTTCGTAATGACATTTTTCTTTGAGAAGACCGCACTGCAGCCCTGTGTGATGCATGGGGAAATGTACCACCATGCGGCAAAGCCCACAATGACCCAGGGAAGATAGGGAATTCCATCATAACCGCTCCGCTGCATTCCGATACCGAATACGAGCCAGTAGGTAATGACCTGAATAGCCGGAGAAGCAAAGTTCCAGAATAAGCCAAACTTGGAATCACGCATATCTGCAAGCAACTCGTATCTGGCGATACAGAAGATCCTGTACAGATTAGTCATGTTTTCTTTGATTACATAAGCTATGCTTTTAAACATCTCTCAGTCTCCTTTATCTGTCCTTCCTTGCGGCAACAAAGCGCAGAAGACACAGTATCATTACAATGATAGCGTAAAGGTCTCTGGAATGCAATGAAAATTTAACAAAGTGTTTACGGGGATTTTACATTTTAAATAGATTCTATTTCTATAAGCATTTTATTCTTTGACCTTCTGAATATAAACATAATTAATATATCAACAATAATTATATGCACCCCTGTTTTCAAAAAATTGATATTATATTCAGCAGATACAAATAAATATATCAAAATAATTATCTCTATCACAACTAGAGTGATACTTGTTTTAATTAACTCTTTATTTGCCATATAAGAAAAACCACAATATTTATAATATTCATTAAGAAAATAATAATTCTCTTTTTCTTTAATCATCATCTTACATTTAAAAAAGTCAATACTTATAATGAATTTTAGCATTACAAAAATCAAAAATACATTCACTATTTTATCAAGTATATTCTCTAAATTTGACAAATTATCTATAACATAAAACACATTTTTTCCATTCTCATTTGCATTAAACCTAAATGTGGGGTCCTCCTCTAACGTGTTAATAATTTGTATTTGCTTTTCTTCAATTAATATATTGTTTATGCATACAGACTTTACGACTATTCCAGTAATCGATTTAAACAAAGATAATGTCAGAATAGTTTCAGCGATAATTATAATCAAGGAAACCGAAACATACTGAGCCTTTTTTAGTTTGCCTCTCTTTTGCTCTTTATAATTATCATAACGTCTTCTTTTCAGCGAAAAATAAATATTAACTGCCACAATGAATTCTACAACAATTATACTACATATATTTTTTGATAATGCAGTATGTATGTCAATTTCGAAATTATTTATGTTTAATCTATAATCTATTCTGTTTATTTCTGGATCTCTTTTCGCCCACATCGAATATATTGAAAAAACTAAATTTTCATCAAAATCACCTTGATGAATGAAGCAATTAATAAATTTAACATCATAGTTTATAGTTTTCCACCGTGTTGAATAGTTACTAACTACACCCGTCAATATATAACCCCTTAAAGATTCCACACTTGAATACTCTGGTACTATATCTCCAACTTTTGATACACCAAGTATCTCCAGATATTCCTCTTCAATCGCAACCTCCCTTTCGTGCTCTGGCATTCTTCCTTCTAAAATGTCAATATTTCCCATTTCAAGAAAGTTATCATCGCATGCCCCAATAACTACTCTTTGATCCCCTTCAAGAAACACCTTTTCCTGTATAGATTGTACGGATATTTGCTCCAAGAACGCGTTCTTCCGAAAGTAATTCAAATCCTCCTGATCTACGTTCAAAAACACTTCATCCCAGCTTCCAAATATCTCTTCACGCTTTCTATTTTGATCGTATTCGATCCATTTAGCTGTCGTAACAACAACCAAACATGAGACGATCATAAATATTGCAAGAAACTGCATCATTCGATAAAGACATCTGGTTTCCTTGTTTGCCAATATGAGCTTTTTTAGCCTCTTCCTATTATTCATACCGCTGTGCATCCTTCAGTATCTTTCCGTCTTGGATATATAGCATTCGCTTTGCACTTTTGGCAACAGCGTAATCATGAGTTGCGATTAATACTGTCAGACTAAACATCTTCTGCAATCTGACCATCAAGTTCATTACTTTCTCTGTATTATAAGAATCAAGATTTCCCGTTGGCTCATCTGCCATTACAATTTCCGGCTTATTGATCAATGCTCGCGCTATGGCGACTCGCTGCTGTTCACCACCAGATAAAGAACTTACCAATCTGTCTTTCAACGCTTTGATATCTAATTCTTCCAATAACAGATTCAAATAGAACTCATCAATCTTCTCTCTGTCCAAATCCACTGGAAACGTAATGTTATCCACAACAGAAAATTCTGGTATCAGCTTGAAGTCCTGAAAAACATATCCCATGTTCTTTCTGCGAAACTCTACAAATGCTCTCTTTCTCATTCTGCTGATATTTTGGCCTGCCACATAAACTTCTCCTCTGTCAGGGCGAGTAATTCCATCAAGTATATGAAATAATGTTGTCTTTCCTGAGCCGCTTTTTCCTAATACCGCAATGAAATCATTGGCATAGACAGTTAGTGAGATTCCTTGTACTGCTTTGGTCAATTCAAAGCTTTTCCACAAATCTTTAGCTTCTAATACTGTTCTCATTGTAAATCCTCCAGTTCAACTTTCTTTTTCTGATTCTGAATTGGCAAAGTAATCGTAAAACGGAGCCCACCTAATAACGGACTCCGTGTAACCGATATGTCACCTAGATGTGACTCAATGATCTGCTTACATAAATGCAGTCCGATTCCTATTCCAGCTTTAGATGATTCATATCTTTCAAATACCGATTCATCGATAATCTCATCTGGGTTGCCACTGTCATCAATGTAGATATGCACTTGCTCATCTTTCTGACAGGATGAAAGCTGTACCTTATTTCCCATCCCGGCATTTTCGATAGCATTTTTCACTATATTTGAAATGGCCTCTTTCATCCAGGCTGAATCCGCATATATGAAAGAATCATCACAGAAATTGCTCAGCGTGATCTGATTAAATTCAGCGTGCGTCTTAAGCATAGTTAGTATTTCTTCTGTTAAGTCTCTGACACTGATCTTTTCATAAGTAAATTTCACTTTGCCCGCATCCATCTTTGATGCACGCATATATACATGTGCCAGTCCTGCAGCTTTGTTAATGGAATAATTGAGTATCTTCTGACTTTCAGAATCTACCGCACCTTGATCCGACAGAAAATCGATGATCAGTTTGATCGTATTCAACGGCGTATTAATCTGATGAATGATATCCTGATGGAATGTGATCATTTTATTCAATTCAGTTTCATTTAGTTCGTTCACATCGTACACTCTTTGTTCCAGTCGATCCAGAATATAATTACATTCCTCGTACTGATCCTTTCTGGTAATTTCACTACTGAACAGAAAATGTTCGAGCTCTTCCTTCAAGTAGCTAAGTTCGTCTTCCAACATATACGATTTTTTCTGAGAGGATTTTTTGATCATCTTAATCGTGATGAAAATAATTGTGATGTAAATTGCAGTATAGACGATAACATACGGATCCAGCAACAGGAATCGTTTCCCGCCTCTGTGATATCCGTTCTTCATTAAAACGTATTCGCCATCACGAGTGTTCGTCTCTCCACTCATGATATAGTGAAGCGCCTGTTGTTGTACTTCAGGCTCAGAATCTTTTAATGCACCAATGGCCGTTACTGTACGGTTCACATAATGAACGTGCAAGCCAAACACATAAAAAAGCAGCGATAGCAAAACCAATGATGCCCTCACTGCCTTCTTCAATCGGTGCATAAGACAACATCTACTCTCCATTGATATCCTACTCCTCGAATGGTCTCTAAATATGGCTGACCATTAAAATTTCCGATTTTGGATTTTAAGTTACTGATATGCACTCTTAGGGTATTATCCTCAATATACTCGTCGTTGTGTGTCCACAGGATACTGGTAATTTGTTCACGCGTCAGCGTGACTCCATGATTTCTAATCAGCAGCTTCAGAATATGGAATTGCGTCGGCGTGATGGAAAGCTCCTTGCCTTCCAGAAGGACCACACATTGGTCAAAGTCTACAACCAGATTCCCGCTTTTCACTCTTCGCGCTTTGTTTAAATTACGATTGTTCCTTCTAAGCACTGATTTGATCCTGGCAAGAAGAACCTGCAGGGTGTAAGGCTTAGTGATGTAATCGTCGGCGCCCAGTCCTAGGCCAAATACTATACTTGCTTCGTCATTTACTCCGGTGACGAAGATGACCGGTGTATTTTCTTTCTCTCTAATGATACGGCATAAATCGAACCCGTCCCCTCCCGGTATATTAATATCGATAAGATATAGGCCATATGTGTTTGCTTCTATTTCTTGGATGGCCTGTCTAAATGTATTTGCTGTGTTCACCTTAAATCCGTAAGATTTTAAAATCGGGGGAAGACTTTTGCACGCAGCCATATCATCTTCGACAAACAAAATGTTCGTTTCCTCAAGTCCCACAATATCCTTATCCTCCTTTTCATAATTTTCCTCCCAGAAACTGCAATTCGTATATGTTTGTGACAGTTGTGAACGAACATCCTCATTATATCATGAGGGCAGGTATATTTTAGGAGTCAAACATAATCACGAGGATTCATTGCAAGTTCGAGGTTAGATGTGCACTTTTACTGTACGTGTTCCTGATTGAATAGACCCCATTAAATAATAGTAATAAGTCAATTCAATATTAACGCCTTGATAATTATCATAGTATGAATAAGTGTAATTCCAAGCACTAATTTCATATCCCTTTGATTTTAAATTTACATCTTGCACACCAACTATTTTCCAGCCAGATGACGTACTTGACGTTTCCACAGTATCTATAGTAACAACTGTGTCAAATCCCCAAGACGTAACAGTCCGTGTCTGTGTATACATGAATCTAGGTGTCACTTCTTCCGCAATTTTTGTGACCTCCTTGGCTGTATCCACAGGCACTTCTTTCGCAGATGTCGGAACAACGGTGCTTCCCAGTACCGTACAGATCATCGCGCTGGCAATTCCTGCCTTAATTAACTTCTTCTTCATATCAATCTCCCCTCCTTTCTACGTTATTTAGTTTAACGCATGAATCTTAATTTATTCTTAAGAAAATCGGCAATTTTGGCTGTAATCTTAATTTAGATGAAATTCGGCTAAAAAGTTTTGATAGATTGGCAAAAATCGAGTTGTAACGCTTTCATTTCGCTTCATCAGCTCGTTTTTCGGGCGGAAATGCCTTACATTTTCAGCCGTCATACTGGCAGCATCAAATGTTGAATTAAGATATCTATCATTTTTCTTAATATTTGTTAAGATTATATGTCTTACCACTTTTTGGTGTCTTTGCGGATCGTCACACGGTCTTCCACGCCGATATGTCCGAGCAGCACAGAGCTGTTCGGATCATGCGTCTTCATGTTTTCCCGGATCCGCCGCTCATCGTAATTGGCATAACAATACACACAATCATGCGCGCAGGCATTGTAGTCCCCGATATCGACGGTCGGCAGGCACCCGCAAGTGTCTCTGACACCTTTTCCGGCTGGCAGACGGACCTCCTGGCCCAGACGCTGCTTCAGTTCATCTCTTCCCACACACAATCCTTTCGTGATGCCGTATGTCTCAAGATCGACCTGTTCTGCGCATGTCTGCACATGAACGCCATATCTGGCCGCTGTCTGGCCGATCCGTTTGCCAACCTCTATCATCTGCAGTTCATCGATCTCATTCAACTGAATGCGCGCCGCATTCTTCCTCGTGTTTTTATAGAGGTCCACAAAAGAGATGATATATGTATCCACATAGCCTTGAAGCTGTTCGCAGAGCGAGGCAAATGCCCTTTCATGATAAGCGGGCTGATATCTCGGCGTGATCAGGATAGGATCATAGCGAATGATGACCCGCTCTCTGCCGATCTTCTCGGACAGTTTCTTCACTGCCTGAACGATAGCGCGCTTATCCGGTATGCCCGGCTCGATATCCCGATGATATCCGGTAAGCGTGACATGGAACAGATACGGAAAACGGATCTCATCCAGCCGATCCAGCATCGGTATCGGGTTTTTGGTGCAGAACAAGATGCAGTCGATATAATTGCCGTCCAGGATGATCCTGGAGATCTGATGTTCATTATATGGATTGCGCACATCGACGAACCCCTCGTTCAGCCGGTTGAAAAACCATTCGCTGTAAAACGCTGGTATATCACATCTGCCGCTGACAAACAAGATCATGTCCTCACCTCGTTTCTTCTAGTATAAATAAAACAGCAGATAAAATGAAGCCGTTTCCTCATTTCATCTGCTGTATCGTTCATTCTGTTTTCTGATCAGGCTGCTGTTACTTCAGCCAGGATCTTCTTCATGCGCGCTGCGAGACCTTTGCATTTCTCTACCGGCAGCGAGCATACGGCTACACGAATGCCCTTGTTCACCATCACGGTATAGATATGTTCTTTCATCAACGCCTCATGGTAGGCATTGCGCACATTGTTGTCCTCGATCTTGACGGTAACGAAGAAGCCTTCCTTATATGGATAGTATTCCAGTCCGCAGGCGTCTGCTTCTGAGGTGAAGATATCGCTGCGTTCCTTCAACAGATCCACATATTCATCTTTTTCTGCTTCATATGCCGCTTTGTTGTCCGTAACCACAGTGACGAAATTTTCCATCGCCGCATTGTTGACGTTGGACCAGATCGCACGAGCTGCTTTTTCAAATACGATCTCCACTTCGCGGACGCTTTCCTCTTTCTGCGCCATCAGGATCGCCGCGCCGCAGCGCATGCCATAAGAAGTCATGGACTTGGAAATACTGAAGGCGATCACGACAAATACATGTTCAGAGATCCGATCGAATGTCTTGATGTAATCTCTTGCCGCTTTGCCGCGATAAGAATAATCGATATATGCGATATCGTTGAGCAGCACGACCGGAACCTTCTTGCCGCATTCGTTCAGATAATCGATCACTTCATCCCATTCCTGCTGGGACAGGGAGTATCCAGTCGGGTTGTGGCAAGGATCATTGATGACGATGACCAGCTTGTTCTGGGTCTTCATGACTTCCTCGCACGTCTCTTTCAGGCTGACGATGTTAAAATGATCTCCATCAAACAGCGCGTATGACTTTGTCTTCAGGTTATCCATAGAAGCCATCAGGCTGTAAGATCCCCAGCAGATCTCCGGAATGATCAGCGTCTCGCCTTCGTCAAGCGTTTCGGAAACCGTGATGCTGACGGCGCCGGTTCCTCCCGGAGTAGCAATGACGCTGTGCGGCAGAACGCTTCTGTCTCCGACCACCCAGTCATACACATGCTCGCGATAGTTCGGGTTGCCGGTGAAGCTTCCTGCGTATGCGGCCATCACTTCATTCGGCAGCTGCTTCAGCGTGGAAAACACACTGTCGAAAGCGACGATCTTACCATGTTCATCATACAGGGAACCGATTGTCGCATCCACGACATTTTCTTCGCCGATCTCCTGTTTTGCTTCCTTTGCCTTTTTCACGATGGCGAATACCGTATCGACGATCGGTTTCAGATCCACCTGTTCTTTTACAAATCTCATACTGTCTCCTCGCTTTCCTTTCTGTCATAAATTCCGACCACTTTGACCATGGCACATTCCCGCTTCATCTCTTCTAACAGATGAGCGGCTTCCGCACTGTGAATATCTCCGACGATCTCACAGTAAAAATAATATGCCCAGGGCTGATCATGCAGTGATCTGGACTTGATGCTCTCCAGATTCATGCCGTATTTGGCCATCAGCTGCATCACCTGCATCAGCGCGCCGGTCTCATGTCTGACCGTAAACAGCAGACTGAACCGGTTTCCTGATTCTTTCGGTGTCTTAGCGATGATGACGAAACGCGTGGCATTCTGAGAGGATGTGTTGATGTCCCTGACCAGGACATTCAGGCCATACAGCTCTGCCGTTTCGATCGATGCGATCGCCGCTTTGGAAGGGTCTTTCGTCTCAGCCACATATTGCGCGGCAAGCGCGGTGTTGCCATATGGGATCAGATCGAGCCCGCGCCCCTGCAGAAACAGGGATGATTGGGCCAGCGCCTGAGGATGGGAATAGACCTGACGGATATCCTCCAGAGATGCGCCCGGTACGCCGAGCAGATTCTGACAGATCTTCAGATCATACATGTACTGGATGGATACATCATATTCCAGCAGCATGTCCAGCATATCTCCGACTTCTCCGGTATATGAATTCTCAAAAGGAATCACGCCATATGCGGCATCTGCGTTGACCACCGCCTGGAACACTTCCTCAAACGTCGGGTAGTTCCTCAGCTCGCATTGCGGGAAACACTTCATGGCCGCAATGTGAGAAAACGCGCCTCTGGCTCCGCCATAGGCCACGACATCCTGATTCAGGACCTTCTTCTGATAAGCACGGCTGACTTCCATCACATGCGTGATGAACTGCCGATAGCTCTCTTTGTATCGCTCATCCTGTATCAGTTCCTGATTCCGTTCGATGACCGCTTTCTCTCGTCCGCTGTCCAAGACCGGCATCTGATGTTCCTGTTTATAGGCAATCACGTCTTCCACAGCATGCATCCGCTGTTCAAACAGTTCCGCCATCTGCGCGTCGATTTCATTGATCTGTTTTCTTGCTTCATCCAGCATGCTCATGTTATCACCCTGGCTTTTATTATACACTATATTCCCGCTGATTTCTGCATGGATTGAAATATTTTTCAGGAGCGAATCTTTATTGTAACCTTTTTCTGAAACAGCTTTTGTCGTAAAATGAAGACAACGGAGAGGTGATGACATGCGCAAGAAGAAGTATGCCGCAGCGGCTGCGCTTTCATATAGTATTAACTAATTCAGATAGCAATTCCATCATCCTATCTTCACCAACATAAAATCCTATATCATCTATAAACTATTTTGTGTGAAATTCTATTTGAAAATCATTTAAATTTCATTTATTATAATTATAATAACGGAGATCGTTATAAACCCAGAAGATGATATGAAAAAAATGATCACTGCAAAATATGTGAGTATACGACAATTTGCTAATGAAATCAGCATCTCTTATACCACTTTACAGTCAATATTTAAAAGAGGACTGAAAGCGGGCATTCAAAACATCATTAAAATCTGCCAGGCATTAAACATCGATATAAATGCTCTTGCAAATGGAAAGATTGAAGAGCCAAAAACAAACGATACTACCGCAACTGCTTCCGAAAAAGAATTACTCAAAAATTATCGTAGACTAGATAAATATGGGAAGACCACTGTCAAAAGCATCATCAATTGTGAATATAAAAGAGTACAAGAGCAATTTTCACAAATCCAAGAAAAAAAAGCACTTAAGTTCACATAAAAACAGAATACTTCATAATCTGTACCTCAATATCGCATTATTCGTATTTATAACAGCATTCTAACATAATTAGCAAATGAGCTGATAAATACGAATTTTATGATTATAGTAGATAATGGTAAAATAAAATTAACTTTTAGTGATGGCAGTCGAATAATCATAAGCAAATGAAATAAAATTAGCGGCGATATAACCAGAGATCTAAACCAAAAGTTAATTAATTTTAATAGCAATTAAAATTATTGATAAATAGACGATATGAAATAACGCAAATAAGGAGGATTGGGGAAAATGGATAAACCTTTTAAAACATATAATCAACAAATGAAGTATCTAAGAGAAACTAAAAATATTGAATGCAGCGGAAGTCAACATAAATCTATCTTGATTACATGTGGATACTTTAATTTGATAAACGGATACAAAACACCTTTTATAATCAGGACAGATTCCTCCGGTAACCATCAATACATAGGAGGAACAACAATAGATCATTTCAAAGCAGTGAAAGACTTTGATGATGAACTGCGATACATCATTCTTAAATACATAACACATTGCGAAGAAGAAATCAGAACTTTAGCAGGACACAAATTTGATTATCTAAACAATGATGGCGAAACAACATGGTTTCAAATTGAATCATTCAATCCCGATATCAGTGCTCAAAATAAAATTAAAGTTATTGCGAAATGTTTTACCGAAATCGACAAAAGCAAGCAGCCTTATGTTCAACATTATTTAAATGAGCATAGCTCTGTGCCTACATGGATATTTACAAAGGTAATTAACTTTTCTACTTTTATAGAATTTTTAAAAATTTGTAAACCTGGTGTAATCAATTCTTTATGTGCTTTATATTCTATTTATGACCTTGATGGAAATGTTAATCCCAAGTTGTTAATCTCTATGTTACATTGGATAAGAAAAATTAGAAATGCTTGCGCACATAATGAAAGAATATATGGCATTACAAGAGAAAATGGTCGAGTCAATGCTCCTTTCGAGTATTTTTTAAAAAAGCCAAAAATATACACACAGCATAGATTTCAAAAACTTGTAGATCTAATCATCTACTTAAGATATTTTTTAAACGATCATGATTACTTAAAATTTATCTCAGATATCCAACAATCTTTCTTCAAGTTACAGGGATTATTGAATCCTAATGCGTTTCAAAAAGTTCGTGCCGATACGGGAATAAGGAACATTGCTATTTTAGATGAATTGGCTGCAATTAAAAAGGAAATAAACTACAATAAATTCGAAAAACTCTAGACCGCATTTGGGAAAATGGAATACTGTTAACGTTAAGGGAAAATGTCACCTATTGTGAAAAGGTGAACAAGCAATGATG
>ENA-ORNG01001439-ORNG01001439.1-human-gut-metagenome-genome-assembly--contig:-NODE-1439-length-17061-cov-3.097554_pt1 | contig 17061 bp, 28 predicted proteins | sample MGYA00242113_ERZ509018 | MGnify/ENA primary metagenome ERZ509018 (study PRJEB26280, sample SAMEA2338711) | human gut metagenome | biome: human gut; feature: human-associated habitat; material: faeces... | reverse complement strand
CAGCAGCATCATCTTCTGCGATTCATGGCCGTAATAGTTGATAATTTCGGCCATGATGGAGCGCTGGCCTGCGGTAAAGACCATCATTTCACCTCTTCCACGCGATACGTGTGCACGCCGCGATACACTTCCCGGAGCTCATCGAGCGTCAGCTCTCGCCCTCGCATCTCGAGCGGTACCGACATCGCCACAGATGTGATGGTGTGGCAATGCGCTGCCAGATGCAGTGGCAGATTGCCGACGACATCGCGTCCCTGGGCGTCGTCGACGCCGGCATGCTCCATGTAGTCGCAGTCTCCGCTGATGATGCCCTTCTCCCGGAGCAGATCTGCCAGCGCCTTGTGACGCGTGACCACCAGCAGCTTATCCGGCTTCCCGGGCATATCCTGCTCTTCCGGCTCATCAAGGGCGATGTATCCCTTCCTGCCTGGATAGATGTAGTCGAGCGCGCTGATCTGATTGTCTGCGCGATTGTACGGTTTCATTTTCGGTTTTCGGTATGATTTTTTCATGCTCACCTTTCTCCATTCTCGTATTGTTCGGCCGTTAGGCCTTTCTGCGCCCAGTTGTAGAGGATCCTGTCGACATAATCCAGACTGTATTTGCCGTACAGCACTGCCTCCGTGATGGCATACCTGATCAGCGGATCATCGTATCTCTGCTGCCAGTCCGCAAGCAGCTGGCAATCTCTGGATGACAATGTCCTGCCCATCTCGCTCTCGCATAGGTCCAGCAATGGGATCTTGTAGAATTCATCCCCATCTGCATAATCGGAGCGCGCAGGCGCAGGCGCGTTTCTTTCTTCTCTAAATGTTTCTTTTACTTCTTTATCTTCTTTTATTTCTTTTATAGTGGTTAGTTGCTGGTTAGTGGCTGGTTGGTTGCTGGTTACCTGTTGGTTAGTTCTCTGGTTGGATTGTTGGTTAGTATTGCTTGGGGAACCTTGGTATTCATCCCATTTTACAATGGTTATGATACTTCCACGGTTGGTTGATTGGATGGTTATTTCTCCGGTTGATACCAGCCTGTTTAGGCATGTGCGCAGTTCTTGCACGCCCATTCCAAGCTGTTTGGCCATCTTTTCCCGTCCGATCATCACCTGACCGCGTTTGATGAGTTGCCCATCACAATAGTAATCCTCGAATGCAGCAGACAGAAGTAACTCAATCCAGACGTTCAGCATATTCTTCTTTGTATACCAACGCCACTTACGTATAGCCCTATCCAGTTTGATGTAGCCCAATACTTACCACATCCTTTACACTTCTTTGATGTCGATCCCGTGGATCTCTTTCATCATCCGCCGTTTCAGCTTATACACGGCGGTCTTGAATCCTTTGACATCCTCGACCAGCTGCTGGCCGTCCTGGGTGTAGACGAAGTCTGCGATATACCGGATCTCCCGGCCGTTGCTGTTTTTCGGAATAAGGACGAAGGGGACCTGGAGCTGCAGGCCGCTGATCGTTCCTGCGCGCTCCATGATCCTCAGTTGTCTGTATCGGTTCGCTTCCTTCTTTGAATCGAACCGGATGCCGTCTACAGTGACCTTTTCGGCGTGATACTTGCTTTTGGCAGCGTCTTGATCGTCAGATCGTTCAGTGCGGCGATACTTCCTGCCGTCAGGATAATTTATCATCCAACGATCGACACGCTGCCTTCGTCCAAATTGAAGTAAGAAGAACGTGCAGAGATATATTCAACGATCCTTCTTTGCGCTTCGAATCTCCATCGGCCGCCATCAGCCTCGAACAGTGCCACATCTCCATCTTTGTTTACGCGGAGCAGATACATCGTTTCGACCTGATCGATCTCAGGATATGTGTTCATCGGTTTCAGCCTTACAATTGGTGGCAGCGTGATGCTCTCACTATGCTTGACTGCGGTCCCCGTAGAAGACGTCACCTTTTGCGAGATTCCATCATCTTCGATCTCCACCTTGACCTCAGAAGAGAGCTTGCTGACAAAGGCAAGCAGTTTTGTTTTGTTGTGATTCTCATCTTCTTCAAAGCAGGTCTGCAGCTGAATGATGAATTCTTCCACTGGCATATAGCGATTGAATCGAATCGTTGGAACGTCTGGTCTGCTTTGCGCGATATGATCCCTCTTCATAAATCTATCCATTGCGCTGAACACATCTACCGTATTCCCCGTGACACGAACCATCAAAGGAAGATTTAACATATCCCCCTTAATCGCTTCGACGATCATGATGGTCAGCGCGTCCAAAGTGTTCAATGTCATGCATTCACAATAATCGTTTTCGATGCGGCGAACTCCCTGTCCCTTGATGTATGTTTCCCCATTGATTTCTTCCGTTATGATTCCCATTGCTTCTTCCTTGAGACTAGCAATGTACTGTAATGCTTCTTTGATCATTTGTTTTCCTCCTCATTTCCATTTTCGATATTGCCGGCGCCATACATGATTTCCTGCGGCTCATTGATGTCTCCATAGATACTGATCTGGCCGGGCGCCTCGCCGGTGAATTCTCGCAGCACCGGAACGACCTCGCCTGTGCCTGGTACCTGTGCTGATGTATTCAGCAGCGTAATCTTACGCGGTTTGATTGGCAGCGGCGTCGCCTTGACCTTGTATAGCACGTCGGCGAAATCATCGTCTTCATGCGCCTTGACCTGAATCTCGATGACCAGTTTGGCTGCCTTGCGCTTGTCGGTGTTGATGTCATTGATGCTGGCCATGATCTTCGAAAAATCAAGATTGGCCTGTTCGATCAATCCGCCGTTGTCGATATCTGTAATATTCTTATAGATCTTCTTCATAAACTCCTCCAAGGAGAAAGTTTTTCCCCTTCTCCGCCACATGTACTGATGCCAGCGTGCATTCAGCCACTTCCCTTCTGAACCGCTCTGCGTCGCTGTTGCCGTCCGACAGATGCATCAGGATGACGTCGGACAGCCGCGGTCCATTACATGCAGTTATGAACTCTTTGACGTGCTCCAGCTCGAAATGGGAGCTTCTGATGCGATCAGCAAGCGATCGATGGACATATCCCGCGTCAATGTTGCGCTGCAGGATATCTTCCGCGTAATTGCACTCCACCATGATGTGATCAACCGTTCGGAAACGATACCGCACATAATATGTATCTGTCGCGAACAGCAGACACTCCTCTGCAGATAGATCTGTGATGTAATATCCGACTGGATCCGCGGCATCATGCTGGGTGGGAAAAGCGGTAAATCGGATGCCATACATTTCATTAGCGATCATCTTCTCGAACGATCTGATCATATAGGGCTTGGGCAGCGCTCCGATTTCATGAAGCGCTGCCTTTGTCCCTTGGCTGGCATAGACCGAGATGCCGCCATTGGCATAATCCAGCATATACTTTGCGTGATCCATATGCTCATGCGTGACCAGGCAGCAGATCACATTGTCGATGCGGTGGTCGATTGCCTTGAGCAGCTCCTGCCATCTCACACCAGCTTCCAGGATCACGATCCCATGCCTGGTGTGCAGAAGGTAGCAGTTTCCTCTGGATCCGCTTGCCAGCACCTGAAGGCGCATCACAGCTGCCAGAGCTCCTCACCGGCAGGCTCAGGTTCTCGTTCGGTCTTAGACGGCGTCTGACGCACTGGTTGCTCCCGGCGCGGCGATCTGGGCTCTTGCTTCGGCGCCGGCAGCGGTTCCTCCGGGAAGTCTTCCTGATTGGCATTCTCACGGATCTCGGCTTCGACATCCATCGCGCCGCGGCGGTCGATCCGTTCGTCTTCATATTCGTTCACCGTTGTCTCATTGATGGACTGCACGAGGATATCAGAATCATCCGATGTATTGATGTAAGCCTTGGCAGCGCGATTGATCACCGTACGCTTGGCCATCTCCTGCGGAAACTTCTTATGTACGGATTGAGAAGTCTTCGACTGGCTCCATGACGCGTCGATCTCCTTCTTGGTCATGATCGTCATCGGTTTATCGCCATCTTCTTTTTCGACGATGGCGTATGCACCAATGATCGGGTTATCACGGTTCGCCAGCTTTGTCTTGTGCTTCAGCAGATAATCCTTTCCGCCACGATTCTCATAATCAAGCTCATCTCCCTCATAGATGACGTTTGCGTAGATGTCCTTGACGTTCGTCAGTCTCTTGATGACCGCCTGGGTACCGAAATAAGAGCGGCTCATCTGCAGCTCTGTTCCATATACGATGAAGTAGCACTGTGTCTTGGCCGGGCTCAACCCTTGGATGACCATGTTGAGCAGCGCGTTGGCGATACTTGGCCTGCTGCATACTTGCAGCGCTGGCTGATGGTTCTTGTCTTCTACGCCCTGGAGCACGAAGAACGCTGATTTCAGCGCATTCTCAGCTGAGTAATTGGGAGGAAGGACAAGTCCTTCTCCCTTCAGCTCGGTGATCTTCCCGATCACCTCATCCGTAATGTCCTTCTGCAGGATCGCAAGTTCCTTCGTCGCTTTCTGTACCTGTGTCATTTCTACTCTCCTCTCACTGACAGATTGATGATCTGGGTATCCGGCGCTGTAATCACGGTCACGGATTCCCTGTTATCGATAAAGATCGGTGCCTTGACCTGATAATAGCCGATCAAGGCATTGATGATATCCAGGCCGGCATTGATCGTCGATGCGGTATTGAGTGCGGTATAATCCACGCCATTTACCGTGATCTCACATGTCGGGACCGGATTGCCCTCCTGGGTATAGTTGAACATCTTGAATTCCACGAGCCGGAAATTGTCGGCCACCTTTGCGTTCAGCAGCTCCGTGCGTACTTTCGTCCAGGCGTCACACAGATAGATGATCCGCTCCTGGTCAGCGATCCGCTGGTTGATCTCCAGCGACTCCTTTTCCAGCGACGCGCAGCGTGCGTTGATTGCCTTGATGTCTTCCTGGTACATCGGGACCATGTCATATCTTTTCAGCGCCGCGGCAGCCTCATCGCGCTCCTGAATATATCGGTTCTTCTGCCCGATGATCCGGTTGTTCTGCGCCGTGATCTCCTCGCTGACCGACTGCTCCGGCGGAATGGAATCGATCATCTCCTGCAGCTCCTTGTCATCACTGAGATCTACCTGGTAATAGCCCCGGTCGACCGTGACCTGTGCCTCAAGATCGCTGATCTGTTGTCTCATCTCTTTGATCTCGGCTTCCTTCTCCGCAATCTCAGCTTTCAGTGCAAGACCGTTCTGATATGCCTCGTTGCCATCCTTCGTCAATTCCTCGATTTTCTTCCGCTGCAGCGCCCGCCATTTCTCGATCAGCTTCTCCTGTTCCTCTTCCTGATTCGGGAGTTCCTGGCCACATTTGTCACAGCACACCGCGCCGAATACAGGCGGTTCCTCTGATCTGATCATCGTGATATGTTCCCGGGCCGCCGCGGTCATTTCACGCACCTCATCCAGCTTCTCGTTGCAGCGATCAACCCGCTCGATGTCTTGTTCGACCGTCATCTTCAGCTTGCTGATCTGTCGCTGGAGATCTGCGTTTCTCTGGTTATATTCCCGCACCGATGCATCGGCTTCTGCCTGCTTCTTCGCCTTGTACTGCTCGATCTGCGCAAGCTTCTGGATGCGCACATGATTGGCGGCCATGATGGCATCCACGCGTCTCGACACATCGCCCTGCAGCTCATCCAGCTTCTCGAGCTGGTCGTTCGCCTTGGCAAGCATCTGACGGTAATACTCATCCTTGTGGTCCATCAGTTCGGCCATAGCAGCTTCCTTGCGCGTCCTCTGCTGCATCAGCTCATCAATACGCGCCGGATAGTTATCGCGCTCATGGATGCATCTCAGCCGCGTGCTCATGGCCACCTGTTTGGTTTCGGTAATATTCCTGCCGGGGTCAAAGCTTCGCAGCTCCGGATCAGATCCGCGGATCTCTTCTGGCGTGACATCACCGGCCATGGCCAATACGATCTCCCGGCGTCTGTCCGGCTTCAGGCTCGCGAAGTAGCGCGGATCCGTGATCAGTTTGAAGAGCTCCTCGTCGACGAGCTCGCTGATGCGTCTCTTGTACTCTGCGGCGGAGATCTTCTCGTTTCCGTTCCAGCTGTATACTGTCTTCTGACCATCGTACACGGCTTCGATCTGTCCTTTCGGCTTCCGCCACTTTTCCTGGTATGTACGCTTCAGTGTCAGCTCCTCGCCATCTACCAGCAAGGTCGCTTCCACGCTGTTGTCGGTGTGCCATACCGGTTTGCCGTCAGGATCCAGCATCTTGATCTTGGCCTTCTCCTCACTTTGCCCTTTGGAGTCTTTGCCAAAGAGCAGCCAGAGGAACGCGTCAAACACGCTTGTCTTGCCGGTGCCATTGGCGCCATAGATAAAGTTTTCTCCTGACTGAAACTCTTCTACTCGATGGGCCTGACCTTTGAAATTGGTCAGTTCAATTCTTTTCAAGATAATCTCTTTCATGTTCCATTTCCTCTTCCTGTCTTTCGTCTGTCCTCATGATCACTGGATCCACCGGATCGTGATTGAGGTCGGCGATATATGCGATGATCTGCTGGCGTAACGTCTCTGCCCGAAGATGCCAGCCGCGATTGAACGCATCGATCATCAGCTCCTGCATGATCCTGAGCTCTTTCATTGCTGATCCAGCTCCCACTTCAGGTTCTCGATCAAGGTCTCCTTGACCTCGACCTCTTCGGACAGCACGCGATTGCCCTCTTCCAGCACATCTAGCTGGTTCTCCAGCTTATCGATCTGTTGCCGGGCATCGTTGAGCTGCGCGCTCTTAGGCACGGCCAGAAACAGCCATGCCCCTATAGCACCGATCATCGCGACCACGATGTAACTGGTTACCATGACGGCCACAACCTTACGAATAGCTGTGTCACTCATCATTGCTCCTCCAGCACCCATTCGAGGGCGCAGATCTCAGCATGCAGCTCTTTGGCCATATCCTGATACATTCTGATATCAGACCTGATGACGGCCTCTCTCACTGCCTCGTCACATGATTCCTTCTCAATGCGCGCTTCTTCCAAGCGCTGAAGGATCTCCTGTTTACTTTTCATTGTTGTTCCTCCTCATCTCTTCGAACTTCTGCGCCAATCGGTAGTATCTGTCAGAAGACATGCGTGCATCTTCAAGAAATCCCAGCGCGTACATACCATCTGATCTATCCTTCCACCAAAGCATTGTTTCGTAGAGCGCGCTCTGTGGTCCGATATCTGCATACCTTAGCGCCATGATCAACTGCTCCTCTTTTTCGGAGAGTTCTACCATTTTCATCTCTGTTTCCTCCCGATCCGCTGCGCCGTGTGGCGCAACCTGCCACATGCAAGGAGGAGTACCAACATCAGCAGATTGCGCCGCATAGCGCAGGGATCTATTTTGTGGTATACTATGTACGGCTTACATAAGCCGTGGATTTGGGTGCACTCCTTCTTGCTGGCAGGCTGAGGGGTGCATTTTCATTTGTTCGTTTTCATCAATCTCCCCTTTCGCTTTAACAACCGCTTCCATAAACTCTGCGCAGGCAGGCTCTAAGTCCTCCTTTGTCGGTAACTTCTTGTAATGCACAATCACTTTCGCGGTATCGAACTCGAAGGTTTTTGTGCCCATACCACTACCTCCTCTCGTTCATACTATGTTTGATTTGGTTTCGTGCTAAAATGAAACCATGGAAAGCGAGGTGATCTAATGGCCAAATCTAATGTCAAGGTAATTTCTGAAACTTCCACCGGATTGAATAATCGTGTCAGTATCAACGGAAGAACTTACACAAATAATCAGGCTTATCAAAAAGCAATCAAAGGTGAAGTACCTGGTTATCATGGTGTAAAACGCTCTGACGGAACGAAATTCATCAGAAGCAATCCAGATGGTAGCAAGAAAAACAACCTTGGCTAAGCACAGGGCTCGTCTTCAGACGGGCTCTTTGTTTTGATGTCAACCTCATATTCATCCGATGTAATTTCCTTGACTGCTTCTCCATCTTCAAAGATTCGGGTAATCAATTCTCCTGTACCTTTTCGATAAACCGTGATTTCAGTTATTTCCATTGAGTGACTTTCACCTCCTCATTTGATTTTACAGATATCAACTTCAAAAATATTGAAGTTGATAGGCAAAAAAAATTATCCTTTCCCCTGCCCAAAATCTAATTCATTCATGTCCTTCCCTGTCAATGAACATATGATAGCTGCATTTTTTACAGATATTTCACTAGCATTACGCAGATATGTATTGATATATGTTTCAGAAATCCCTAATTGTGCAGCTACATATTTCTTTTTCAAACCGGCTTCGGCAATCGCCTCTTCGATTGATATCCTGTCCATATTATCACCTCCATTTCACCTTTATAATACACTTCAAAAATATTGAAGTCAATGGCAAATTTCAATTTTTTTGAAGTTTTCTTCGGTTTTTGTTGAATACAATTGAATTTGACGATATAATTCTAATTGAAAAGAGGTGATGTGTGTGTCAAGAAACATAGTCTTCGGGAAAATGGTGGAAAAATATATGCGAATGAATAATTTAACTATGAAAGAACTAGGAGAAAAAGTTGGTCGAGGTGAAAGTACCGTATCTATGTGGATATCAAACAAATCAACTCCCCCCATGGGGATTGTACAAAAATTAGCCGACATCTTCGGAGTTACAACAGATACAATAATTTATGGCGAATCTGATTCTCTTAAAGAAGTCAAAATTGAATTTGACGACTACTTTCCCTTGCATTACTCGACCAATTTATCCGCCGGAACTCTTGATGAACTGCTGGACAGCGAACCGGATGCTGTTGTATACGTACCGATCACATTTCAAATGAAAAGAAATAGATTACATGCCTTCAAGGTCAACGGAACCAGTATGAACAATGTAATTCCTGATGGATCCATTGTTATCGCTGAATCCGTCACAGCACCGGATAGCTTAAAAGATGGCACCATTGTTGTTGCTTGGGTCAACGGAACAGCTACAGTCAAAAGGCTTTACGCCGGAGACCATCAGATCACCTTAATGCCGGATAGCACAGATAAAAGTCACCAGCCAATTATGATAGATACCGATATAAATGCCGTCAGTGTCATTGGGCGTGTCATATGGCACATGAATCCTGATGACATCAGCAAAACATATTAAGTAAACACATACAAGATGTTTACATATAGGAGGATTGGGGAAATGAAAGAGTTTGCTATGTATTTGGGAACTATTTGTTTTGTTGTATCGATTGTATGTTTTGTCTCAGCATACAAAAAAAAGAAAAAGAAAGAAAAAATCAACAAATTGCTTATGGTTGGAATTGGATGTTTTGCCATCGCGGCAGTTCTTGCTACTGTATTTAAAGATCCTATACCCGAAAGCATTACAATCAACAATATCGAGATGTATAAGGATGATCAAACAGAAATAACTATCAAAGTCACTCCTGAAGATGCCGATACAGATGATATACACTGTTCAATTGATGACGAAACTATAGCTCATCTATCTGGAAATGAAATAACTGCTCTTCAGGAGGGTCAAACAACCTATGGTTGCTCATATAAAGATGACGATAACGAAATTACCAGTAATCAAGCTACCATTAATGTCAAATTAACAGATGATCAAATTGCTCAAATCGAGAAAGAAAAAGAAGAAAAGGCTAAGCAGGAAGAGGAAAGAAAGAAAGCCGAGCAACAAAAAGAAGAAGAAAGTAAAAACACTTTATCTTCATATGAACAGGCTTTCGCAAAAGATTACGCTATAGAATGTGTAAAAAGTGCGTTAAAAGCTCCATCAACTGCTGAATTTCCCGGTGGTTTTTTAACCCCTTATCAAGACTGGAATATGTCCAAATCAAATAATTTGGTTACTGTTTCATCATATGTAGATGCTGAAAATAGTTTTGGTGCAATGCTTCGTTCTCCGTTTACAATTCAAATGAAAATAGATGGCGATACATGGTCTGTTACTTATTTCGAGTTTGACGGTGAAGTAGTTCAAGGAACTTATCAATAATTAAAACCGCCCCACGGCAATGGAGCGGTTCTGAAGAGCAGCACGGCAATGCTGCGTAGGTTAGAAAAAGATTTATCCACCACGATAATACTTTTTCTATACCCAATTCTATCAAATTCACAAACTTTTCTCAAGTATGCATAAATTTGAATGGAGGGTATTACGATGAAAGCTGAAGAAGTACTCATCTACTTAAGAAAATCCAGATCAGACAGCCCAGATGAAACTGTGGAAGAGGTGCTGGCGCGCCATGAACGGCAACTGCAGGAGTATGCGGTACGCAGCTATGGGCTGCCCGTGCCTGAGCAAAACATCTATCGTGAAGTCGTATCCGGCGAGACCATCGAAGATCGCCCGGAAGTGCAGAAAGTGCTCGCGCGCATAGAGAATCCTGACATCAAAGGCGTGTTGATCATTGAACCGCAGCGACTGTCTCGTGGCGACTGGGAAGATGGAGGCAGGATCCTGTCCAGCTTCCGATACAGTTATACGCTGATCATCACACCGCATAAGACGTATGACCTTCAAGACAAATTTGATTATAAATTTTTCAAGATGGAGCTTTCCCAGGGAAACGATTATCTTGAGTATACCAAAGAGATCCTTAACCGCGGGCGGATCGCATCTGTTCGAGAAGGAAACTTCATCGGCAGCATAGCTCCATTCGGATACAAAAAAGCAGTGATTGATAAATCCCATACCTTGGTCCCCGATCCTCAAGAAGCGCCTGGGGTAGAAATGATTTTCAATCTGTTCGTACATGATAACATCGGATGGGCAAAAATTGGATACGCACTCGATAATGCCGGCATCAAGCCCAGAAAATCAAAGTTCTGGAATCCGTCTCAAGTCAAGACCATTCTGGTCAATCCGGTGTACACAGGCAAAGTAACATGGAATCATTACAAAACAATTACCATCGTGGAGAACGGCAAGCTGAAGAAGAGCCGGCCAACATCCGATGACTATCTTATCGCAGAAGGTAAACACCAGGCGCTGATCAGCGAGGATCTCTTCCAAAAAGCGCAGGAAAAGCTCGGCAGAAACACCAGAGAGCCGTTTTCAAGAGAGCTGGTCAATCCTCTGGCAGGACTTCTGTATTGCAAAAACTGCGGTACCGCGATGACCAGGCGTACTTATCGACGCCTCAATGGCAGCGTTCGCTCTGTTCCTCGGTTGCTGTGCAATAATCAAGTGCGTTGTGGAACAAAATCCGCTTCCTTTGATGATGTCTACTCCGCCCTGATTTCGGCGCTGAGAGAGATGATCAGTGATTTCTCATTCAAACTCAGCCATGACCAAAGCCACAGCCTGTTTGATATTCAAACAAACATCATCAATAATTTGAACAATGAGCTGGAGAATCTGGAGAAAAAACAAGATGAGCTCTACGATCTGCTGGAAGATGGGATCTACAGCAAAGAGGTGTTCCTGAAGCGAAATGAAAAGCTCGCTGAATCTCGAAGCGAGCTGGAACAGAAGATCAAAAAAGCAAAAGAAAATACCGCGCGCCCGATCAACTATCAGGAACGGATCATCAAGTTCGAGCAAGTTCTCCAAGCGTTACAAGACGATGATATACCGCCAAAAGAGAAGAACCGCCTACTGAAACAGATCATTCAGCGCATCGACTACTCAAGAGACTCCACCAACCGCACCCGATGGGATACCAGCAAGCCAACCTTGGAGATTCACTTAAAAGATTTCCAAAACTGATCATAACAGACAACATCATGCCGCAGATTCCTCTGTGCCGATATCGCTCAGCAGCGCCTGAAGACGGGCATCCGGCATGGTGTATCGCTGTGACAGATAGCGCAGCGCCGCAGCCATCTCTCCATCCGGACCGCCCAGCTGTGAGATGATCACCGCTGCTGCCTTCGCGTCCGGACATGTGATGTTCACCGGAAACTGCAGCTTCTTCTCATAGATCCACATCAGCATTCCTCCTTTGTCCACGGGAACGGCGAAAGTGCGTAACGCGCATAATCTTCTGCATCCGCGCTGCGGTTGCTCAGCGGACCATAGCGGCATTCATATTCATCCTTGGCCGCCAGCAGCAATTCCAGATGCTCACGGAAATACTGCAGCGCACACTCATCTTGAGGACGCAGATCGAGGAACAGCGCACTGTCCTGCACGGCAAAATCAAGCCGCATGACCTCAAGGAGCATTTTCTCTCGCTTACTCACAGCCGCACACCCCCGTAAACGGTTTATCCAGCTCGCGGAAGATCGTCCCTGCCGCAAAGGCTTCCTCAAGCGGATACAAGCAGCAAAACTGCTGCACTTCGATGGAACTGATCGTCAGTTCATCACACATTATGATCGCCTCCCACCTCATGATATGAAATGGCCGGATATGAAAATAGGCAGACACATGGTCTGCCCTCTATGATCATCTACCAGCTGATGCCCTCCTCATGCAGGATCAGCTCCACATCGGCATGCAAACGCCGATTCAATATCCTTCGCACATTGCGCATATCGCTTCCTTTGGCGAACGCAGCTGCCTCATGCGGCATCATGCCGCCTCTTACCTTGCGCTCGATCAGCCGCGCATACAGCTGCGCCTCCTCTGCGTACAGAAACATCGACACATCGCAAAGCGGCTTCAGCGAACGCCAAGGATCCTCATCGAGCAGCAGGTAATTTCCTTCAACCAGCACCAGCGGCGCGCTCACCTTGATCTGATCATCGATCACATCGTGACGGCGGCGGTCATACCAGGGCCAAAGCAGCGTATCCTCCTGGCGGAGGCGGACCAGATGCTCATGCAGCCGGTCAAAATCAAAGCTCTCCAGACATCCCTTCACCTGTTTCATCGGCACATTCCTTCCCTCGACCTTGACTTCATGGGTCAGGATATAAGACTGACGATGGTGAAAGCCATCCATGCCCAGCGCCTGAAACGGGATGCCCAGACGCTCGGCCTCATGCGCAAACAATGCTGCCAGCGTAGATTTGCCGGCGGCCGGCGGCGCGGCGAGAAAGACGATCAGACGCTGCTTGTCCTGCGCCTGATCATGCCAGCGGCGAAGCAGCCCATGCACGCACTCTTCCAAAAACGCCCGCGAGAAGCCGGCATGGACCAAAAAGCCATTGATGTCGAAATCGTAAGACAAACTGTCGCTCACAGTTTGTTCAGCTCGCTTTCCACGCGGTCAAAGACACGGTCATAGTCCGCATCCGGCACCCGTTCCATCACATACTCCAGGAACCGTTCCAGCTCCTCTCTGGTATACTCCTCTTCAACGAAGCAGTCCATCGCCATATCGCGGTAAGTTGCCTCCACCTGCAAAGCGAGCCAGGCAAACAGACGGTCTACATTTCTCTGATCCATTACAGCCACCTCATCCTTCCGCTTTTCATTATGACATATGCGCAAAGAGAAGGAAAGTCAGAACCATGCTTTTTGCAGCTGCCGGGCAAGATCGTCGGGATAACGCTCATCGATCAGCACATGCGGAAGATCGTACAATGCGCACAGCTGGCGCATGCGCGCATTATCCTGCCGCACGCCTTCCAGCGTACAGTCATCATCGAGCCGCTTCTCGATGACGTCCGCATGCTTTTTGACCTCATCAAAATGCGCGCAGAGATAAGCGTCGCTCATGAGCAAGCAGATGAACCGGATCCTGTTCAGCTCATCTGCAGAAAAATCTTTCTGCCAGTCCCAGGGAATATAGCACCCTTCGATGATGAGGTGCTGCTCATTCTCCAGGGCGGTCTTGATCATCTCCCGCACGATCGGCCACAGATACTGCATCAGCGCGTCATCTTCGCTGAGCGCGTTCAGCCGGCATTGATGGCTGCGGATCAGGCCCATCTTCAGATGATCGATGGAAAGATACGGGATATGCACCAGTTCCATGAGCTTTTGCGCAAGCAGCGTCTTTCCCGTATGAGAAGCGCCGCTGATCAATACGATCATCAGATCCCTCCTTCATTAAAGGGGCAGCGCCTTTCGGCTGCTGCCCGTTCACTTGTCCAGCGGATGATCCTGACGGTAACGCGCATAGATGGAGCCCTTTTCACAGCTGCTGCAGCTGCCTTTGCATGCGCCGCAGCCAGCATCTGTTCTTGGGGCCGTCAACCGGTATGCCGCAATCAAGATCAGCAGGATCACCAGCACGACGATCACATCGATCATAAGAACACGCTCCCTGCCTGATAGATGATCAGCGCTACTATATATGCGACGCCGGTCTGAAAGAGAACCGCAAACAGCGCTTCCTTCAAGGTGCCCAGCTCTCTTTTCGTGGCGGCAAACGCTGCCACACACGGCATATAGAGAACGGTGAAGCACAGGAAGGCGAACGCGGACAGCGGCGTGAACATCGTCTGCAGCACGCTGCTCAGCCCGGCATCCGTAGATGCGCCGGTGAGGATGGACAAGGTGCTGACCACGCTCTCCTTTGCCATGAAGCCGGTGATGAGGGCGGTGGAGATGCGCCAGTCCGCAAAGCCCAGCGGCTCAAATATCCAGGCGATCTTCTCTCCGATGACCGCCAGCATGGACGCTGAAGCATCGCTCACCGCATGGAAGGAGAAGTCATATGACTGCAAGAACCAGATGATGATGGTCGCCGCAAAGATGATCGTAAAGGCGCGGTGCAGGAAGTCTTTCGCCTTTTCCCACATATGCATGAGCACGCTGCGCGCATCCGGGATGCGGTAAGCAGGCAGCTCCATGACAAAGGGGACCGGGTTTCCCTTGAACAGCGTCTGCTTGAAGAGAAGGCCGCACAAGATGGCAACGAGGATGCCGATCAGATAGACCCCCAGCATCACCACGGCCGCATGCTGTGGGAAAAAGGCGGCGGTGATCATGCCATAGATCGGCAGCTTGGCGCTGCACGACATGAACGGGGTCAGGATGATGGTCATCTTGCGGTCGCGCTCGCTGCTCAAGGTGCGCGTGGACATGATGGCCGGCACGCTGCAGCCAAATCCGATCAGCATCGGAACGAAGCTCTTTCCCGAAAGGCCGATCTTGCGCAGCGCCTTATCCATGATGTACGCCACACGCGCCATATAGCCGCTGTCTTCCAGCAGGCTCAAAAAGAAGAACAGGACGACGATCAGCGGCAGGAAAGAAAGCACGCTGCCTACGCCCGCGCAGATGCCGTCGATGACCAGGGAATGCAGCCAGGAAGAGACCTGCCATGCTTCCATCTGCACATCCAGCCAGCTGACGAACATGTCGATCCCTGACTCCAGCAGGCCTTGAAGCGTGCCGCCGATCGGGACGAATGTCAGATAGAAGATCAGCAGCATGATGCACAAAAAGATCGGTATGCCCAGATACTTGTGGGTCAGCCAGCGGTCCAGCTTCTCGCTGCGCTGCTGCTCCCGCGTCTCATGGTGACGGGACACACACTGCGCCACCAGCGATTCGATGTAAGAATAACGCATATCCGCCAGCGCCGCTTCTCTGTCTGTCCCCAGCTCTTCTTCCATCTGCTTCACGATGTGCTCGATGATGTTCAGATCGCTTTCATGCAGGTTCAGCAGCCGCTGCATCGGCTCATCCCCATCCACCAGCTTGGTGGCCGCAAAGCGCTTTGGGATGCCCGCCTGCTGGGCGTGGTCCTCGATGATATGCGCGATGGAATGAATGGCGCGGTGAATGGCACCGGAGCAGAAATCCAGATCGAACTTCGCTTCATCCGCAGCGGCCGCGCTCACCGCGGCGACCAGATCATCGATGCCGTCGCGCCTGCTGGCGCTGATCGGCACGACGCGGACCTTGAGCCGCTCGCTCAGCTGTTCCACATCCACATGGTTTCCGCTGCGGTTGACCTCATCCATCATGTTCAGCGCGATGACCATCGGCTTCTCCAGCTCCATCAGCTGCAATGAAAGATAAAGATTGCGCTCGATGTTCGTGGCATCCACGATGTTCAGGATCACATCCGGCTGCTCATTCAGGATGAAATCGCGGGTGACGATCTCCTCGCTCGTATACGGAGAAAGGGAGTAGATGCCGGGAAGATCCACGATGCGGATCTCTTCATGTCCCCGCACCTTTCCCTCTTTCTTCTCTACCGTCACTCCGGGAAAATTGCCCACATGCTGATTCGAGCCGGTCAGGGCGTTGAACAGCGTCGTCTTGCCGCAGTTCTGGTTTCCGGCCAGGGCCACCAATATCTCTTTCATCGCTTTTCCACCTCGATGTTGTGCGCGTCTTCCTTGCGCAGCGTGAGCCGGTATCCGCGCAGCACAAGCTCCATCGGATCGCCCATCGGCGCGACCTTATCCACACGCACCGCGGTCTTCGGTGTCAGTCCCATATCCAGCAGCCGGTGGCGAAGCGCGCCCGTCCCGCCTACCGCTGTGATCACGCCGCTTTCGCCCGGTGCCAGCATATCCAATGTCGTCATTTCGATCCCCTCTTTTCCTTTCCATATGTTAGAATATGCTAACAAAAATGTCAATCAGAAATCAACTGATTGACACTTTTTTTCTCATGCGCATGGCATGATCATGCTTCATGCTCGATCGTGACCTGATAATCTCCGTCTTTGACCTCCAGCTTGATCAAATCATCCTTTCCAGCGCCGCCTTCGATGATCTTACGGGCGATCAGCGTCTCGATGCTGCGCTGAATGTAACGCTTCATCGGACGGGCGCCAAACACCGGATCCACGCCCTGCGTGGCGATCAGACGGTAGACCTCATCGCTGACCTGCAGACGGATGTCCTTCCTCTGCAGACGCTGCGTCAGCTCGTTCATGAATTTGTGCGCGATCTTCGCCTGCATATCTTCATCCAGCGCATTGAAGACGATGATCTCGTCGATACGGTTGATGAACTCCGGCTTGAAATACCGCTTGACCTCCGTCATGTATTTTTCCTCGCGACCTTCCTGTTCAAATGCGTACTGACTGCCCAGATTGCTCGTCATGATCAGCAGCGTGTTCTTGAAGTCCACGGTCACGCCCTTGGAATCGGTGATCCGTCCATCATCCAGGATCTGCAAAAGGACGTTGAATACATCCGGATGCGCCTTCTCCACCTCATCGAAGAGGACGATCGAGTACGGGTTGCGGCGCACGGCCTCGGTCAGCTGTCCGCCTTCGTCATAGCCGACATATCCCGGAGGCGAACCGATAAGCT
>ENA-ORNG01001438-ORNG01001438.1-human-gut-metagenome-genome-assembly--contig:-NODE-1438-length-17062-cov-6.639737_pt1 | contig 17062 bp, 17 predicted proteins | sample MGYA00242113_ERZ509018 | MGnify/ENA primary metagenome ERZ509018 (study PRJEB26280, sample SAMEA2338711) | human gut metagenome | biome: human gut; feature: human-associated habitat; material: faeces... | reverse complement strand
CCTTCGGCGGGCGTTACCCGTTATCCTTGCCCTGTGGAGCCCGGACTTTCCTCACAGCGGGCCTTTCGGCCTCGCCGCGCGACCGCCTGTTTTACTCGCCACACTATTTTACAGGAGCTCGGGGCGGTTGTCAACGAAAGTTCGCAGCCCGCCGGGCAAAATATGTTTGTCATCCTGCCGCTGAAGTGCTATAATAACACGGATCAAAACTGCGTGAGACGGGGGAGAGGGCATATGACCTTGGAGGAATATTTGGGCACACTGGCAGGAAAGACGGTGGCTGTCATCGGCGTGGGGGTGAGCAACACGCCCCTGATCCGTCTGCTGCGGGGGGCGGGGATCGCCGTCACCGCCTGCGATAAGAAGGACCGGGAGGCCCTGGGTTCTCTGGCGGAGGAGCTGGAGGCCATAGGCTGCGCCCTGCGCCTGGGGCCGGACTACCTGGAGGACCTCCAGGCCGACGTGATCTTCCGCACCCCGGGCCTGCACCCGAAATACCTGGAGGCCGCCCGGCGGCGGGGGAGCCGGATTACCTCGGAGATGGAGGTGTTCTTCCAGGTCTGTCCCTGTCCCATCATTGCTGTCACCGGCAGTGACGGAAAGACCACCACCACCACTATCATCGCCGGGCTCCTCCGGGCGGCGGGCCGCACCGTCCACCTGGGGGGCAACATCGGCCACCCCCTCCTCAACGAGGCGGGGAACATCCGCCGGGAGGATCTGGCGGTGGTGGAGCTCAGCTCCTTCCAGCTCATGACCATGGACCGCAGCCCCGCGGTGGCGGTCCTCACTAACCTGGCCCCCAACCACCTGGACGTCCACACCGACATGGCGGAGTATGTGGCGGCCAAGGCCAACATCTTCGCCCACCAGGGGTCCGGAGACCGGCTGGTGACCAACTGGGACAACGACCTGACCCGGGAGCTGGCGGAGCAAGCCCCGGGCCGGGTGGACTGGTTTACCCGGGACGCCCTCCATGTGCCGGAGCGGGGATGCTTCCTCAAGGCCGGGACCATCTGGTACCGGGACGGGGCGGAGAGCCGTCCCGTGCTGCCTCTGGAGGACATCCTTCTCCCCGGCGTCCACAACGTGGAGAATTATATGGCGGCCATCTGTGCCGTCCAGGGATTGGTAGACGATGAGACCATTCGTGGCTACGCCAGGACCTTCGGCGGGGTGGAGCACCGCATTGAGCTGGTGCGGACCCGCCGGGGCGTCCGCTGGTACAACGACTCCATCGCCTCCAGTCCCAGCCGCACCATGGCGGGGCTCCGGGCCTTCCCGGAGAAGGTGATCCTCATCGCCGGGGGAAAGGACAAGGGGGTCAGCTACGCCCCCCTGGGGCCGGTAATCAACGACCACGTGAAGGCCATGGTTCTGTGCGGCGCCACCGCCGGGGCCATCCGCCGGGCCGCCCAGGAGGCGGAGAACTTCCAGAACATCCCCATCCTGGAGGCGGAGGACTACCCCGCCGCCGTGGCTGCGGCGGACCGCCTGGCCCAGCCGGGGGACGTGGTGATCCTCTCCCCGGCCAGCACCTCCTTCGACCGGTTCAAGAACTTCGAGGAGCGGGGGAGGGTATTCAAGGACTTGGTCCTGGCCCTGCCGGAGTGAGCGGATATTCCGGGGAATAGGGAAAAGCATTCCCCGCATACCCTCCTGTGAAGGGGGGATGCGCGATGCGGAGGTGGCGGCGGCCCCGGGCGCCCATGACCCGGGGACAGCGGGCCCGGGCGGCCTGCGCCGTCCTGGCCTTGGTGCTGGTGGTGCTGACGATGGTTGTCCTGTCCCACCTGCGGACCCTGCTGGGGGATCTGGCGGTGACCCGGGTGTCCAACTCCGTCAACCGCCTGGTGGTCGCCGCCGTCAGCGACGCCATCGAGAGCGGTGAGATCCAGTACGACAGGCTCATCACCCTGCAGAAGGACAACAGCGGGCGGATCACTGCGTTGCAGAGCAACATGGCGGAGTTCAACCGCCTCCAGTCCGCCATCACCGAGGACGTTCTCCACCGGCTCAGCCAGATGTCCGATACCCAGCTCTCCATCCCCATCGGCACCCTGACCGGCTCCGCCCTCCTGGCGGGCCACGGTCCCCGGCTGACGGTGAAGATGCAGTCCACCGGCAGCTGCTCCGCCCACTTTGAGAACCAGTTCTCCGACGCGGGCATTAACCAGACCACCCACAGCATCCTGCTGTACGTGGATGTGTCGGTGACCATCCTTCTGCCTGGGCTCAGTACCCGAACTCAGGTCAGCAGCTCCTTTTCCGTGGCGGAGACGGTGATCGTGGGAGATGTGCCAGACACCTACACCCAGTTCGACTCCGGCAACGCCGCCGAGGACGATGCCTACGAGTACGCCATCAATAACGGGTAAAATACAAGCAAGTAATTTCCCTTTACAACGGAGGAACACCAATGGACTACAGAAGCGAGATGGCCCAGCTGTGCCAGGAGCTCAATGAGGCGGGATACCGATACTATGTGCTGGACGATCCCACCATGTCCGACTACGACTACGACCACAAGCTCCGCCGGCTGGAGGAGCTGGAGGCGGCCCACCCGGAGGAGATCACCCCGGATTCCCCCACCCAGCGGGTGGGCGGCGCGCCCCTGGACAGCTTTCAGCAGGTGACGCATCCGGTGCCCCTGGAGAGCCTCCAGGACGTGTTCTCCCCGGAGGAGGTAAGTGAGTTCACCCAGCGGATGGCCCAGGCGGTGGAGAGCCCCGCCTACACCGTGGAGCCCAAGGTGGACGGCCTCAGCGTGGCTCTGGAGTACCGGGACGGCGTGTTTGTTCAGGGGGCCACCCGGGGCGACGGCCGGGTGGGGGAGGACGTGACGGAGAACCTCCGCACCATCCGCTCCATCCCCATGGTGCTGCCGGAGAAGCTGCCCCGGCTCATCGTCCGGGGCGAGGTCTTCATGCCCAAGGTGGTCTTTCACAAGCTCAACCAGCAGCGGGAGGAGAGGGAGGAGGCCCCCTTCGCCAATCCCCGGAACGCCGCCGCCGGTTCCCTGCGGCAGCTGGACAGCAAGATCTGCGCCCAGCGGAGGTTGGACATCCGGGTGTTCAACCTCCAGCTGGCCGAGGGCCGGACCTTTTCCACCCATGCTGAGACCCTGGAGTATCTGGCCTCCCAGGGCTTCCAAATGATCCCCTTCAAGCGCCTCACCGGCGACGAGGCCATCAACGCTGAGATCGCCCGGCTCAATGAGGACCGGGAGGACCTGCCCTTCGACATGGACGGCGCTGTTGTAAAGTTAGATTCCTTGTCAGACCGCGCCGCCCTGGGGAGTACTGCCAAGTGTCCCCGGTGGGCCATTGCCTACAAGTATCCCCCGGAGCGGAAGCCCTCCAAGGTACTGGACATTGTGGTCCAGGTGGGCCGCACCGGGGTGCTGACCCCCAAGGTCATTGTGGAGCCGGTGCGGCTGGCGGGGACCACCGTCACCAACGCAACGCTCCACAACCAGGACTTCATTGATGAGAAGGACATCCGCATCGGAGACACAGTGGTCCTCCAGAAGGCCGGGGAGATCATCCCCGAGGTGGTGGAGGTCCTCACCGATCTCCGGCCGGAGGGGACGGTGCCCTACCACCTGCCGGAGCTGTGCCCGGTGTGTGGGGCACCGGTGGCCCGGGACCCGGATGGCGCGGCCATCCGCTGTACCGGGGCGGAGTGCCCCGCCCAGCTCCACCGGAACCTGACCCACTTTGCCAGCCGGGACGCCATGGACATCGAGGGCCTGGGTCCCGCCGTCATGGCCCAGCTCATTGACCGGGGGCTGGTGAAGAGCCCGGCGGACCTCTACTTCCTCCGGGAGGAGGAGTTGGCCGCCTTGGACCGGATGGGGGAGAAGTCCGCCGCCAATCTGGTGGCGGCCATCGCCGCCAGCCGGGACCGGGGACTGGAGCGGCTCCTCTACGCCCTGGGCATCCGGCAGGTGGGACAGAAGGCGGGGAAGGTTCTGGCCGCCCACTTTGGGACCTTTGACGCCTTGGCCGCCGCCACAGAGGAGGAGCTCACCGCCATCGATGATGTGGGCGCCATTACCGCCGCCTACATCCGGGAGTGGCTGCAAAACCCCCAGTCCAAGCACCTGATGGACCGGCTGCGGGAGGCGGGGGTCTCCCTGGAGGCCGCCCAGAAGCCCGCCGGGGACCAGTTCAAGGGGTTGACCTTCGTCCTCACCGGGACCCTGGAGCGGTTCACCCGGGAGGAGGCTGGAGCCCTGATCGAGGCCCGGGGCGGCAAGGTCAGCGGCTCCGTCAGCAAGAAAACCAGCTATGTGGTGGCCGGGGAAAACGCCGGCAGCAAGCTCCGTAAAGCAAATGAGCTTGCCATTCCTGTTCTCACGGAGGAGGAGTTTGCCGCTATGCTGGAGGGCGGAGGGACCCCGGAGAGCGGGGCATCAGCGCCTGAGGCGGCCCCTGGCCCGGGAGACGGCGAGCAGCTCTCCCTGCTGTGAGTTGAACAAAGTAGAATGCAGTTTGAAAGAATTCCCTGGCCCTGCACAGGCCGAGGAGGACACCCTTTTACCAAGGAGGTATAGAAATATGGTGACGATGGCGCAGCGAATCGAGGAGCTGCGGACAGAGCGCGGGCTCAGCCGCCCCGGCCTGGCGGCGGCTCTTGGCCTGCCCAAGAACGCGATTGAGAAGTTTGAGACGGGGCGGCAGTCCCCCACCAAGGAGCAGGTCCAGGCCCTGGCGGACTACTTCGCCGTGTCGGTGTTCTACCTGAGAGGGGAGAGCGGCGACCGGACCCGGCAGGACGCCTGGCTGGACGCGGCTTACAGCGACACAGATGCCGGTCATGTGCCCATGGCCGCGCCCAAGCGGAAGGAGCCCCAGCCCCAGGCCGCGCCTACGGGGCAGGGGACGATTTTTGACTCCTTCCTGAAGAGCAAGCAGTTCCGGGATCTGGTCCGGGAGACAGTGACGGAGGTTCTTCGCTCCCCGGAGGGCCAGGCCCTGGTGGCCAAGGCCGTCCAGCGGGAGTTGAACCGGAGATAGAGAAATGGGCAGGCAGATGAAAAGCCGTCCCGGGACCGAATGTCCCGGGACGGCTTTTTCCTTTTATGTGGAAGAATCAGGCGTTGGCCTTTTTGGCCATATCGCACAGCTGGGTGAAAGCGGCCTCGTTGTTCACAGCCAGCTCGGCCAGCATCTTGCGGTTGATCTCCACGCCGGCGGCCTTCAGGCCGTGCATAAAGGTGGAGTAGTTCATGCCGTTGAGCTTGCAGGCGGCGCTGATGCGGGTGATCCACAGCTGACGGAAATCCCGCTTCTTCAGCCGGCGGCCGGTGTAGGCGTAGGACAGGGACTTCATCACCTGCTGGTTGGCCATCTTGAAGTGCTTGCTCTTGGCGCCCCAGTAGCCCTTGGCCAGCTTCAGCACCTTATTTCTTCTCTTGCGCGTCATCATCGCGCCCTTAACTCTAGCCATTTGTAAAAGCCTCCTATTCTAAAGCGTATCGTATTTCTTACTTGTAGGGGATCATCTTGCGGATGGCGGCCTCGTTGGTCACGTCGGCATAGCCGCCCGCCCGCAGACGACGGGTACGCTTGGTATCCTTCTTGGTCAGGATGTGGCTCTTATAGGCCTTGGCGCGCTTGACCTTGCCGGTCTTGGTCAGATTGAATCTCTTCTTGGCACCACTGTGGGTCTTCAGCTTAGGCATGGTTATCTACTCCTTTACGTATATTTCCTCTCGCGAAACAAAACCAATGGGGCTCAAAGGGGATCACTTTTTGGGGGAGAGGAACATAGACATGTTCCGGCCCTCCAGCTTGGCGCCCTTATCGACGTTAGCAACTTCGGCGCACTGCTCCGCAAACCGATCCAGGAGCTTCTTACCGATGTCGGTGTGAGCCATCTCCCGGCCGCGGAAGCGGACGGAGACCTTCACCCGGTCGCCATCGGCCAGGAACTTCTGCGCGTTCTTCAGCTTCACATTGAAGTCCCCCACGTCGATGCCGGGAGACATGCGGATCTCTTTGATCTCCACCACATGCTGATTCTTGCGCGCCTCCTTCTCCCGCTTGCTCTGCTCGAACCGGTATTTGCCGTAGTCCATGAGCTTGCACACGGGGGGATTGGCCTGGGGGGAGATCTTTACCAGATCCAGCCCCTGCTCATCCGCGATCCGCAGGGCCTCTTCAGCGGACATGATGCCCAGCTGGTCTCCGCCGTTGCCGATCAGGCGCAGTTCCTTGTCTCGAATTTCCTCATTCAGTTGATGCATAACACTGCTAATGGCCGAAGCACCTCCTTCAACATTTTGCCCAGATTACTTGCCGCGAAAAACAAAAGCGCGGACGCCGAGAGGCACCCGCACAGCACAACACGCCCCTCTGGGGGCGCTGACACCATGTTAACCCCTTCACATCTGCTGGGGGTGAGGCGGATGCATCCAACCTACTTTGTTTTTCGCATGTATTTTAGCAGAGGTACCGGCTTTTGTCAAGAGAAAATCTGTTTCTCTCCATAAAAATTTTGAGCCTGCCGGATGGGAAACTTTTTCGCCGCCGGCTCCGTCTAAAATAAAAAGATGGAGGCTTATTTCCATCTGGAAAAATTTTCAACAAATACAAACCTTTTTCCTTTCTCCGCCGTCTAATAGGAAGAAAGGAAAATCCGAAGGAGAGAAGGCTTAGACGTGTCACGAGTGTCAAGTGAATGCCTGGAGAGCTTTCTTGTGGAGAATCAGGTCCGATCCTACCGGCTGGCCTACAGCTATCTGAAAGACAGGGAAGAGGCCCTGGACGCGGTGCAGACCGCTGTCTGCAGGGCACTGGAGAAGCAAGATAGCCTGCGGGAGGAGGCCGCCCTGCGGGTTTGGTTCTACCGCATTTTAGTAAATGTGTGTACAGACATGCTGCGCCAGCGGAAGCGGATTGTCCTGGTGCCGCCGGAGGAACTGGACCCCGGCAGCTACGAGGATCCGCTGCCCCGGGACGACTCTCTGGACAAGCAGGTGGACGCACTGCCATTGGAGGTGCGGACGGTCATCAAGCTCCGCTTTTATGAGGAGCTGTCCCTGCGGGAGATCAGCGAGGTCACCGGCTGGAATCTGAACACCGTCAAGACCCGGCTGTACACGGGTCTGAAGAAACTGCGTATCGCTTTGGAAGGAGCGGAAAACCAATGAAGGAATTTGAGAGAGCGAAAAAGTCTTACGAGTCTGTTCCCATCCCTGAGGAACTCAACGATCGGGTCCAGGCGGGGATCCGGCAAGGGAAGTCCCGCCGCCGCAGAGCCGCCGCGCTCCGCCATGTGCGCCAGGGCGCCGTGGCCGCCGCGGCCTGCTTTGTGGTGCTGGTGGGCGGGCTGAACCTGTCCCCCGCCTTTGCCGCCTCCGCGGCGGAGGTCCCTGTCCTGGGCGGGCTGTTCCAGGTCCTCACCGTCCGGGACTACGAGATGACCCAGGACGGCGTCCACTACGACGTCTCCGCCCCGGAGGTGGAGGCTGACAGCGCCCTGGCCGACAAGGTCAACGCCGAGATACAGGAGCGGGTGGACGCCCACCTGGCAGAGATGGAGCAGATGTGGCAGGAGTATAAGGACGCCTTCTTCGCCACCGGCGGCACTGAGGAGGAGTGGGGCGACCGGGAGATGAACGTCATCGTGGACTACGAGATCAAGAGCCAGACGGACACCACAGTCTCCTTTGTAGTCAACCTGTTCCAGGGTTCCTTCAACGCCTACAACAGCCAGTACTTCTACAACCTGGACCTGGAGAACGACAAGGACATCACCCTGGCGGATCTGCTGGGTGAGGACTGGGTGAACATCTGCAACGACGCGGTTCAGTCCTACATCGACGCCAGCGTGGATGAGGACGGCTTCACCTACTTCTTCTCCGCCGACCAGGGCGGCTTCACCACTGTGGATGAGACCACCTCCTTCTATATTCGGGAGGACGGCGTGCCCGTGGTGGTGTTCCCCGAGTACTCCATCGCCGCCGGCGCCGCCGGCACCATCGAGGTCCCCGTGGAGACCCAGGGCTGAAAATATCTGATCGTTTCCGAGAGGGCGGCAAAAGCCGCCCTCTTTTGCTATGCAAAAGCATAGCAAAAGTGCTATGCGCCGTCTCTGACGGCATGGCTTTGAATTTCAGCGCGTGGGCCGGGGACGGCCCACATGCGCGAAACTTCACGTGCCGCTCACTTTTGCATGTTATCGTGGTGCGCCCGCGGCGCATGGAGTTTCCTGCCTGTACCTGTAGATTTGTTCAAAAATATGTGGTACACTGGGCAAAAACTCTTCGGACAGCAGGAAGGAGGCTGAACCCCTCTGCCGTCCGGAGAAAGGAGTCGCCTCTATGAATCTCACCACCGCCAGCCGCACCTTCCAGCTCCTGACCCGCCTCCTGGACACCCGCAGCCGGACGGAGCCCTTCCTGCCCCCCAACGGGGAGAAAAAGCCTCTGCCCCTCCGCCTGCCCCAGCAGCCCTTTCCCCGGGCTACGCCGGAGTCCCAGGGCGTCTCCTCGGACCACATCCGCAAATTCCTGGAGGAACTGGCCCGGGGGGAGGACCTGTACATGCAGGATGTTCTGATCCTGCGCCATGGCCAGGTCCTGTGCGAGGCGGCCTTCGGCGGCCAGGTGCTGGCCGCCCCCAAGTACACCTTCTCCGCCTGCAAGTCTGTGGTCTCCCTGGCGGTGGGCCTGCTCATCGACGACGGCATCCTCCACCTGGAGGACAAGGTGGCGGATCTCTTTGAGGATCTGCTGCCTCCCGCCTCCCGCCGCCGGCTGCGGAACATGTCGGTGGAGGACCTGCTGACCATGCGCTCCGGAATTGTCTTCAGCGAGGCGGAATCCCTGACGGAGAGCGACTGGGTCAGGGGTTTTCTGAACTCCACAATGAAAGGGGAGCCGGGCGGCGCGTTCCACTACAACAGCCTGAACACCTATATGCTCTCCGCCATCGTCTGCCGCAAAACAGGCAAGACTCTCTCGGCCTTTCTCCAGGAGCGGCTCTTCGAGCCGCTGGGCATCACCGACACCCTGTGGGAGACCTGTCCCGCCGGCATCGAAAAGGGGGGCTGGGGCCTGTATATCCGGCCGGAGGATCTGGCCAAGCTGGGACAGCTGGTCATGGACGGCGGACGGTGGGGAGGACGGCAGCTGATCTCTCAGGACTATCTCCGCGCCGCCACCACCGCTCATGCCAACCCGCCCTCTGAGTTTGGGGATTTTGACTATGGCTACCAGATCTGGGTGGGCCGCCGGGACAACGCCTTCCTCTTCAATGGCATGCTGGGGCAAAATGTCCTGGGCTTCCGGGACAGCGGCATCCTGGTGGTCACCAACGCCGGGGCGGACACCGACTTCCAGGAGAGCCGGTACTTCGAGATCGTCAGCCGCTACTTCGGCGGGACCTTCCCCGATACCATCCCGGAGGACGACAGCGCCTGCCTCCGCCTGGCGGAGTACGCGGCGGCCCTGTCGGACTACCACCGGGCGATGGGAGCGCTGGACAGCGCTGCCACGCCCTTCCTGGACCGGAGCTTTGACACGAGCGACCCCAGAGCCGCCGCCGTGGGCCTGCTGCCAATGGTCCTCCAGGCCCTCCACAACAACTACACCTCCGGTGTGGTCTCCGTGGCGGTGAGCGCCCGGGGCGGTCTGCCGGAGCTGATCTACCGGGAGCGGGAGGCCACTTACCGCCTGCCCGTGGGCCTGGGCCGTCCGAAGATCAGCCAGCTCACCTTCCGGGGAGACACCTATCAGGTAGCTGCTCTGGGGCGGTTCACCCACGACGAGGAGGAGCGGCCGGTGTTCTATATCCGTCTGGAGTTCCTGGAGACGCCCTGCGTCCGGGTGCTGAAGCTGGTCCTTCTCCGGGACGGGATGCTGTTGCGGCAGACGGAGACCCCCGGGGTGCCCTATGTGTTCGACAAGCTCCGCCGGGCGGCAGAGCAGGCGATCTATAAATCTCTGCTGCTGGTGGCCGCCGGCGGCTCGGAGGAGGACTTCCTCCACTACAAGACCCTGCAGCTCCTGTCCCCGGAGGTCCGCTTCACCGCCGGGAATTGAGTGTCAGCTTGCAAAGTTTTCAGCCGCCCTCCGGTGAATCGCCGGAGGGCGGCTGGCTGTGTCACAGGATTTGACACAGCAGGTTCACCGCCGCGCACAGCCCCATGCCCACGACGGTAGGGAGGGCGACGGCCAGGGCAGTCCACTTCAGGCTCCGGGTCTCCCGCAAGATGGTCAGGCAGGTGGTGCCGCAGGGGAAGTGGAAGAGGGTAAAGAGGAGGACGCAGGCGGCGGTGGTGGTGGTCCAGCCGTTGGCGGTGAGAAGGCCGTGAAGCTCCCCCGGGCTGCCGTACCCGGTGAGGGACCCGGCGGAGAGGTAGCCCATGAGGATGCAGGGCACCACGATCTCGTTGGCGGGGAAGCCCAGGAGAAAGGCCAGGAGGATGAAACCATCCATCCCCAGAAACCGGCCCAGGGGGTCAAGAAAGCCCGCCAGGCGACTCAGCGCGCTGGCCCCGCCCACCGTCACATTGGCCGCCGCCCAGATCAGCAGGCCTGCCGGGGCCGCCACCGCCGCCGCCCGCGCCTTGCACAGTTTGCGAGGTATCGCCGCCATTGCCTCCGCCGCCGCACAGCCACACGTCCGCAGATATGGCGCGCGTGACCGAAAGCGTGCCGCTGGAAGTAAGCGTGAGCATGGTGTATACCACACCATCGATGGTTAGCTCGCTTTCGGTGTATGTGCCAGTATACGTATAGGCAAACGGCTGCGCCGCGCTGTAAAACTGCCGCGCTACGCCATCCGCGCCAATGTACCCATTAATCACCTTGCGGGCCACGCCATTTACGCCCACATACACGCTAGTAACTTTGCGCGCTGAATTATCAGCCAAAGGCCCAGCAATCAACGCTGGCCTGCCTACGCCGGAAGTGGAGAACGTATCATTCACCAAATCATACAGCCCGGCCACGCCTTGCGCGTTTTGGCACGGCACATAATCCCGCACCAGCGTATCGTTATCGTATATCTTACACGAATACAGTTTCAGCGAACCGTATCCATTCGCAACGCCGGATTGGTTGCATGCGAACAGATACAGATTTTGCGTGCATGAAAACGTGGATTGCGCCGCCGTGCGCGCCACCTCGCCGTTGATATAGGTTACATTTTTGTTTTTGTCTACGGTAAAGCGTCCGGTAGGCACGATGGAAACCATTTCATCGTCCGTGGAATTTGCATAGTCAGATCTATATGAATTTTGATAGCTCAAAAAACAATATTGCCCGCCTCCGGGCCTTGCGCCAAAGAGCCACGTGCCCAAATCAGTGACGGGAAACACCACGTCACACACAACCCGCGTATTGTTGTCCGGTGCAAAATTAGTATTTACGTACTGTTGTCCATCAGATTCCACGTATGCCAACTGTGTGTATCCATCTGGCAACGATGCAGCAGGCAATTCAGCGCCAATATACATGGCGTTACTCATACACAAGATACACCTCCCCCGTGGCCAGCGCGCTTTCGCCGGGCGTCAAATCCGCCGTTCCCGCGCGGATGCTGCGCACCTGGGCAACATCCAGCGCCGCTACCGCCGTGGCGTTGGCCTGCACCTGCCCGCCCAACGTACCCGCGGTGATGGTGTTCGCGGATTGCGTGTGCGACGCATTGGCCTTGCCTGCCAGTGCCGCATAAATCGCGCCGCCGGTCACGGGATTTTGGCCGCCCTCGGTGATGGTGGTGTCCACGTTGATTTCCTCGGCGATGTTGGGCTTGTCCGTTAGGTCGTTGTAGCTTCCGCTTGCGGCTACGGTTGCTAAGCCTGTAATCATGCTGGCCGGGTGAGTAGCAGGATGTACGTAGTTGTTTGCGTTCGCCGCTATCCCCGCGAGTTTTTGCTTTTCAGCGGTCGTGTAATCGTTGCTGGATAGGCCCTTGCCGCTCTCCGCGCTGACTTTTCCCGCCAATGCACTCTCAAGTCCGGCGATGTCTGCCTGTTCGTGGGTATGTTCTACGGCGGCTTTCCCGGACAAGGCGGTAGACAAGCCCGCTACATCGCCCTGTCCATGGGTGTGCTCTGCCGCAGCCGCGCCAACCTCTGCCGCCGTGTAGGTTGGTTTTGTGCTGCTCAGCGCCCACGCGGGCACGTTGGGCACGTCCGCCGCCTTGGCGTAATAACCCGGCAATTGCCCACCCAATTTTTCGGCGTCGTCTACAATGCCGTCGCCGTCGGCGTCATACGTCGCGGCCAGCATGTCGCCAGCACCAGTTCCGTCAGCGCCGTCGTTGATAGTGGCCGTGTGCGTGCCCTCGGCATCCACAATGGTAATGGTCGTCACCTTGCCGGTTTTACTTACGCTAACAGTAGGCGATACGCCAGCGGGGCCAGCAGGCCCCACCAGCGCGGGAATGTCCACAAATTCCCCATCGGCCCCACGGATTCTCAGGATAGCGTTCATTCTGCCTGCTCCTCCCATGCATCCGGATATACCGCTGGGCTCCATACGCACGCATTCATGCGGCAAACGTACCGCACGCCGTTAAACGTGATTTTGTCCCCACTGTTGTATGCGTCGTGCGCGCCGGTCGGCTGTACGAATTCCGGCCATTCATCGCTGGGCGTGGTTCCGCCCTGCCCCTGCTGCAACTCGCGGATTGCAGCCCAAAGGGCTTCAATCTCCGCATCATAGTTGTATTGCGGCGCGGCGTGCTCACGGGCCAGCGCATACAAGGATTCCCGCTCCTCGTCCGTCAGTTTCGCCTCCACGTTGTACAGGTCGATGCGCTCCAACATTTCGGCCAGGTCAAAGCCGCCACGAAGGATGGTCTGCTCAAAAATTCCTTTGATTCCCATAAAATCAACCTCCTGTTGCCGCATCTTCCAGCGCGGCGATTCGTTCGTTTAGCGCATTGATGGTATGGTTCGGGTCGGCGCGCCCGGTCACAGTCACGCTGTCGGCGTCCGTGTAAATGGTGTTTGTGCCGGGCAGGGCGAGGATGGATTGGGAGCCGGTGGCTTGGAACGCGGTGGGCGTGGCCAATTTGTATGCAATGGTAACAGGCGTTCCGGCGGCAGCTTGGGCGGCTAGGTAGGATTTCCATGTTTCCAAACTGTACTTTGCACTCAGCGTTACCCCTAGATATATAGTAACTACACTAATAAAAATATTGTCTCCGGCAAAACTATAAGCAAATGGAAAATGAGAGCAATAGCCTGTTCCGGGGTTCATGTTTGAGGGGGATATAACAGCATGGTATAATACAATACTATTTGCGCTCATTTGCCAACCTTCCGTTCCCTCAAACTCTACATACCCCCACTCCTCACTCCCCACCCCCGTCACTGCATCCACCGTGCCGCCGTAGATGGTCTCGGGCAGGGTGAGCGTCGCGGCGGTGCCATCGCTCATGCCATCCGATAGCGTCACCGTCACCTCATCCAACCCCGTAATCGGCCGGATGTTCTCCGGGCTTGGGTCTCCCTCGCCCTCCTGCCTCGGCTCCCACGCCACTTTCACGCCCAGCGGGTAGTTCGCCACGGGATAGCACTGTACGGGGTTGCCGGTGGCCTCAAGCGGCGGGCAGAGCGTGTCCACAATGTGTTTGCTCGTCCACGGCTTTGCGCCTATGGCGTCATCGTCCAGAATGGGCGTAGATTCACCATCCGGGTTTATCCAAACTTTCACGCTTTCATCCGTAGGTTCAGTGTTCCCCAAATACACGCCCGAATCGCCTGTGTCGCCCTTGTCGCCTTTTGCGCCGGGTGCACCATCGACGCCATCGACGCCATCCGCACCGGCAGGGCCTTGCGGGCCGGTAGCACCAGTCTCGCCTTTTGGCCCCTGCGGGCCCTGAGGCCCGGTTGCGCCGGTTTCCCCACGCGGCCCTTGCGGCCCTTGCGGCCCAGTCGCACCCGTCGCGCCAGTAGCACCAGCAGGCCCTTGCGGCCCCATAATATTTACGCTGGTGGGGTTGGCAAGGCCCTTGTTGTTTGTCCACGAAATCACGCCAGCCGCGCTCACAGCGGGCGTGAACGTAGCGCCATTGTATTCGCCATCGGCAAGATTCTGCTCAAACTGTTCGAACGCTTCCTCGCGCGCTTCTTCCGCGGCCACGCGGCCCTGCTCCGCCGCAACGCGCGCCTCTTCCTGCTCTACGGCATCCAGAATATCCTCGGTTTTGGCAATCGCCGCTTGCAGCGCTGCTTCCGCTTCCAGCAGTTCCGGCAGCATCACCGGCTCGATGTCTTCGTTTACAGATAGCGAATCGCGCACCACCGCGTGGAAAATGTCCGAATTCCACACCACGGTTTCCCCGTCGAAGATCTCCACCTGCGCGCCAAAAATGCCGGATTCCAGCAGCGCCGGGGCCTGCAGCACGCACACCCACGCGCCGCCGTCCGCGCATTGCAGCGGAATTTTTGTGGGCGTGGGAAAGTCCACCTTGAGATAGGCGAGCTGCCCCTCCGCGACGTCCGGCAGGGCAAACGCCAGCTTGCGCGCTTCGCTATCCCCGCGCACGCCCAGGCACACCTCTCCGCTGGCCAGCGCGCGCCCCACAAACCGCAACTGTACAGTATCCAACTCCACGCCCCCTTTAAAAATAGCGCCGCCGCATGTGGTTTGCGGCGGCGCATTGCCTTAGTCCTTGTATCGCGCCGCGTTCATGTACTCCATCGCGTGCCCCTCCTGGGCCTGCGATTCTTCGATCATCATGGCCACCGGGTACGGCACCGATACCGGCACACCGCGCTGGATCAGCGCCGTATAGTCGTTCAACCCCACAAAAAGAGGTTGGCTGTAGCGCCCGTTATCCTTAAATAACTTGATGGTCACGCGCTTTGCCTGCGCGATGCCTGCCTTAGCGTTTTTCACTGCCATGTGCATGCACCCCCTTAGTTGCTCTCGGCGCTCGCGCCAAAAGAGGGAGACCCATGCTCTACGCGCACCATGTACTGCTCCACCAGCCGCACCGCCGTGCGGATGGCCTTCCAACCGCTGGTTTCGCGCTGGTTGAGCGGATCGCTGGTGCCTGCGCTGCCCAGGGGCTTATAGATATACTGCAGCCCGCCGCCGTTGATTTCGGTGACGCCATAGGCCCCATCGCCCAGGAAAATGGTGCAGTAAATGGCGCTGCCGTCCGCGCCTGCGCCGCCGCCGCACACCAGCGCGCCCGCTTCCACGTTCGCGACGGTTGTTTTTACTGTAAGGCTGGCTGCGCCCGCTGCGCCCGCAGTAGCGCTGTCCACTTCGGCTTCCTTGCCGCCCACGTAGATCTTCACGGTTTCGCCGCCGGAAATGCGGTTAGAAAGCGCCGTAACCTGTTCAGAAGTAATTTCCTCTTCCACCGCGATGGTGGTGGAGCCCGTGCCGTTCAGCGCGGTGCGCAGGGTCATGCGGCTCACGCCCGTCACAATCTCGCCAGGGCCAATGATCTTGGCCTCGGTAGATTCGATGAACCGGCATCCAGCCATGCGGCCGATCTCGCCATTAAAGATGTTCTCCGGCTGCGCGTATTTGTGCGCTTCGATCCACTCCTCGTTGCCCTGCAGGTCGCAGGAGATATCCGGATGGATGATGGCCACGTAGCTGCCATCGATCATAGGCGCATTCTGGCGCTTGAGCTTGTTTACGGCCTTGCGGATTACCGCCGGGGTCAGCGCGCAATCCGCCGTTACGTCCGCGCGCAGCGTTACCTCCGTGCCGTCCTCCTTCGGCGCGAACATTTTGTTCGTGCCCGCCACCAGCACCTCGCGGGTGATGGTATCCAGCGTAACGGCCGCCTGGTTGGCCAGGGCCTTGTTGGCCTCCACTAGCACCGGATCGATTGCTGTGAGTTCAAGCACGTCCGAAACCGCCACATAGTCGCCGTACTGCTCCACCTGCGCGGTGAGCGGGATCACGTTCAGTTTGTTGCCGTCCGGCGTGATCCCCTCCGTGATAGGCCTTAGCGCCTTGGGCAGCCGGTCGAATCGCCTAAATTCAATGGTTTTGCCGTTGTTCTTGGGAATGGGGCGCTTGGCCGCGAACTGATCGTGCACCATGCGCGGGCCGGCCAGCTCGATGAGTTGGCGCGAATAGAATGTTTTCATTTCCGGGGAAAGGTCGTTCCCCGTGCTATTGAGCAACGTGGTTTGCGTATTAAGCTCAGCCATACGTCATCCTCCTTATGCTATTTGAATGTGATGCGCTCGCCTGCCAGCGCCCGGCGGGTGAGCTCGTTGATCTCCCTGGCCGTGAGCTGCGCAGGATCGCGGCCCGTCGTTTGTGCTGTCGCCTGCCCGGCCATGCCGTTCTCTTGGGGCCGGTTCGCGCGCGTGCGGATGGTTTCCGCGGTTTCCTTGGCGGCGCGCTGTACCGCGTAGCCGATCGCGCCGGAGAGCAACTCGTCCTTGTGCGCGATTTCATAGGCGGTTTTCACATCGATGCCGCGGGCTACCATGTCCCGGAAGCCCGTGTTCTCCAGTTCCTTGCGCATGTCGAAACCCGGATATGCGGCCTGCGCCGTCTTTACGCCCTCTTCAATGCGCGCTCTCGCCTCTGCTTCTCGCCGTGCGCGTTCCTGCATCTGCGCCTGCTGCTCGTAGAAATGCACCTTACGCTCCATCTGCTTCATTTCGCGCAGGTTTTCTACGCTCATGCCGCGGCGGATGGCCTCCTCCTCGTACAGGCTGTTATCGCTTTCCAACGCTGCGAGCAGCTTATCCGGCTGCGACGAATCTATGCCGTACTTTTGCGCCACCATATCGATGATGGGCTCCAACGCCTTGGCGCGCTCTTCCGCCGCTCGGGCCGTTTTTAAGCGGCGGCCCAGATGTTCTTGCAAGCGTTCCTCGTACAAATCCTTGTTTTCGCGCATAAACGCCTCAAAGGCTGCCCGGCGGTCGGGTGGCTCCGCACCGCCCTGCGCGTTCGTACCGGCCTGCGCGTTCGCGCCGTGCTCGCCTTCGGCGGTCCCAAAGGCTCCCCTTGTTAAAGGGGAGCTGTCGGCGCTAGCCGACTGAGGGGTGCGCGAAGCGCGCGCAGTGCGCGGAGCAGCGCGAAGTAAGCCCAGTAAGGCAAAGAAAG
>ENA-ORNG01001432-ORNG01001432.1-human-gut-metagenome-genome-assembly--contig:-NODE-1432-length-17089-cov-3.346249_pt1 | contig 17089 bp, 5 predicted proteins | sample MGYA00242113_ERZ509018 | MGnify/ENA primary metagenome ERZ509018 (study PRJEB26280, sample SAMEA2338711) | human gut metagenome | biome: human gut; feature: human-associated habitat; material: faeces... | reverse complement strand
ACAGGAATTAGGTGATATTGGTTGTCATGCTTATTTGGAATTTTCAGGTGAGAAGGTGGACGGAGATAGGCTTGAACATGCATGGAATGTACTGCAATACCATCATCCAATGTTGAGGGCGAAATTTTTAGAAGATGGATATCAGGAAATTATGGGAAAACCATATAAAGAGTATATTGACGTATGTGATTTTTCTGATTGTGCTGATTCAGAGAGTTGTCTTATTTTAAAACGTCAAGAGTTATCGCATAGAAAATTGAAAGTAGAGGAAGGACAAGTTGCAGCAATTACTCTTTGTCTGCTTCCGAATGGCAAAACCAGGATTCTTTTTGAATTAGACTTGTTGGTGGCTGATGTCCAAAGTATGCAGGTTATACTCAGGGACTTGGCGGCGGCATATTTATATCGAGAACTACCAAAAGAATCTAAGAATTGGAGCTTTGCAGCATATTTAGAGCAACAAAAGCAGAATGAAGTGATGGAACGCGAACAGGCGAAAGAATACTGGAAAAGAAGAATACAGAATATGCCGTTCGGACCAGAACTGCCGTTAAAAAAGGAACCATCTTCTCTTGAAAAAATCAGATTTAGCAGAAGAATTGTTAGAATTCAGAAGGGAGAATGGGTTAATCTACAAAAAAGAGCGTCCGAATATCAAGTGACACCAGCAGTAATGTTGTTGGCTACATACGCAATGGTGTTAGAACGCTGGAGTAGCAATGATCGTTTTTTGATCAATATACCTTTTTTTAATCGAAAAACAGAATATGATGGCATAGAAGAAGTAGTGGCGGATTTTACTACTTTACTTTTGTTGGAAGTAAAATTGGAAGACAAGATGACTTTTAAGAATGTAATAGATATCATTCAGAGACAACTTCATCAGGATATGAAATACACGTCATATTCAGGTGTTCAAGTACAACGAGACATTGTACAAGCATATGGTGAAAGGCAGAATATAGCGCCCGTTGTTTTTGCGTGCAATTTAGGGACCCCACTTATTAATATGGAATTTAGAAATAATTTAGGAGAATTTTCTTACATGATATCTCAAACTCCAGGAGTGTGGCTAGATTTTCAAATATATGAAGATGAGAATGGTGTAATGCTTGCTTGGGACAGCGTAGATGAACTGTTTCCAGAAGGAATGATTGAGGATATGCTCCAATGCCTTGAAAATATTCTTCATATGCTTGAGAAAGGTGAATGGGATAGATATTTTGAGATATTACCAGATGAACAAATCGCTTTTATAGAAAAACAGAAAAAGATTACCCATCTGTCTTATGCGGAATGTTTATTTGAGTCATTTCTGAAAAATTCAAAGACAAATCCGAATAAGATTGCAATTATTGATACGGGTGAACATATACAAAAAACATATGGAGAGGTTGAGAAGGAGGCATTATCGATAGCAACATATCTTATTAAACAAGGAATACAAAAAATGCCAATTGCGATTTCTTTAACCAGAGGATATAGACAAGCAGTAGTTGCGCTGGGGATTTTATTGTCTGGAAATATATATGTACCAGTTAGCCTTTCCCAACCAAAAGAAAGGAGACGGGCTATTCATGAAAAAACCGGAATTTCTCATGTGATAACCGATAAGGAACATTTTGAATCTGTAACATGGCCACACGCAGTACAAATTTGGACTTTGGAAAATTTGTGTATTACAGAACCTATAGAAAAATTACCAGAAATCTCTCCTGAAGACTCTGCATATATAATTATGACATCTGGTACGACGGGGTTACCTAAGGGGGCTGAAATGAGCCACAAAGGAGCATGGAATACGATCACAGATGTTAATAACCGAGCAAATATTTCTTCAGCAGACATAGTTCTGGGTGTTTCAGCGATGGATTTTGATTTGTCCGTATATGATTTGTTTGGGATGTTGAGTTCCGGTGGGACGTTAGTGATGATACCAGAGGATAAGAGTCGCGATGCAGAATTTTGGTTACAACAAATTGTGAAATATCAAATAACTGTATGGAATTCGGTTCCTATTCTTTTGGATATGTTATTGATTCAGGCTGAGAATCATAAGATAGAACTTCCGATTAAAACCATTATGCTTTCTGGAGATTGGATTGGCATGGATCTTCCAGAGCGTGTTGCAAAAAGGACGAAAGATTGTCGTTTTATTGCGATGGGAGGAGCGACGGAAGCAAGTATTTGGTCAAATTATCTTGAAGTAAACTTGCCGTTACCGAAAGAATGGAAGAGTATTCCCTATGGTCGCCCATTATCACATCAGTCCTATCGAATAGTTGACAAAAAAGGAAGAGATGTTCCGTTTTGGGCCGAAGGCGAACTTTGGATTGGAGGTGTTGGTGTTGGCACTTATCGAGGCGATGAAGAATTAGTACAGAAAAAATTTGTAAAAGATGAGTTTGGAGTATGGTATCGGACTGGAGATAAAGGGAGATTCTGGGAGGATGGCACTATAGAATTTTTGGGGCGCGAAGATTTCCAAGTAAAAATACGTGGACATAGAATCGAGTTGGGAGAGATTGAGACTGCATTAAGAAACATAGATTTTGTGAAAAATGCTGTTGTTGAGCCAACGGATGGAAAGACTGGTGATAGATACTTAATGGCATTTCTCGAGACTGAAAATATGTATTGCGAACCGTTATTTAGGAAGGAAGTTAAACCACAAGAGAAAATTGAAAAAAGATGGCGAGCGTTAACAGAAATAGAAAATGTACCGTGTGTGGAAAATGGGTTCTATGAGGCGTTAAGATATGGTGAGAAGAATACTTGCAAAATAATGCTGGAAACCTTTCAATCACTGGGAGTCTTTTTGGATGATAATGCATATAGATTGGAAGAGATCATATCAATAGGAAAAATTTCAAATATGCAAAGAAAAACGATTAAACGTTGGTTGGCAACGTTGGTTTCTCATGGATTTATAAATAAGTCTGATGAAAACTATAATTTGGCAAACTGTGTGGAAGAGAAAACGGAAATGATAGCCGTTACCAATATGGCATCTTATTTTGAACATTTAAAACCACATCTTCCGGCTATTTTACAAGGAAATGTTGAGCCGATTAATGTTTATTATGCAGAAAATGAGAATTTGACGCCAAATGATTTGTTGAGGCAAATGCCAGGAACAGAAGAATCTGTAGCGTTATTCCTTTCAAGAATCAAGGCGTTAGTCAAGACATCACGGAAATGTATCAGGATTTTAGAAACAGGAACCAGAGATTTGAAAATAACCAAATTAATTTTGGACTCTTTGAGAGAAATCGAGGTGGAATATACATATTCGGATCCGTCGCTTTTCTTTGTAAATGCAGCTAAGTCGTTTGCAAAAGAATATCCATTTGCTGAATTCGAAGTTTTGGACTTGGAAAAGGATATTGTCAACACCGAAATGTATGGATATTATGATTGTATCCTTGCGGTGAATGCGTTACATAGATTGAATGAGAAAGAAGTGGTATTAAATAATGTGAAAAAAATGCTCAACTCTAGTGGCGCATTGTTAATGATAGAGTTAACAGCCAAAACATGTATGCAAGATATTACCGCTACAATTTTAGAAAACGGGACAACATCAGATATGGAAACATCTATATTTGATTCTACACAATGGGAAAAAATATTGAAAAAGAATGGATATGAACGTATTTTCGTATATCCGGAAAGAAGTACATTATATGGTAGAAATATTTTTATCGCAATGCCAGAACAGGATAAATATACTTTAGATACTGAATATATCCATTCAATACTAGAGGAAAAATTGCCAGAATATATGATGCCTAAGAAGTATTATGCCGTAGAAGAATTTCCACTAAACAAAAATGGAAAAATTGATAGGAAAAAATTACATACATATGAAACAAAACTAATCCAAGATCAAGAAAAAGTGGAACCTATAACAGATACGGAAAGATTACTTTGTACCATATGGGAGGATATTTTTGAAATTAAAGGGCTTGGCATGCGAGATAATTATTATTTGTTGGGTGGGGATTCTTTAATTGCTACGAGAATGCTTACGAAAATTAAGAATAAATTTCAAGTGCAATTTACAATTAGGGATTTGATGGGGAGGAAGACCATTCAAGAACAAGCTAAACGCATAGATGAATTACAGAAAATGAGTCAAGAAGTTCGAATGCAGGAACTGCCCCAGATTATACATGATAAGTCGCATGAAAATGATCCTTTTCCACTTACAGAGGTTCAACAGGCATATTGGATTGGTAGAAGTGGTGTTTATAATTTGGGAAAGGTATCTACTCATTGTTATTCAGAACTTGATTGCGAGATGATTAATATTGAAAAACTACAGGAAGCATGGAATGAGATGATTCGATACCATGGAATGATGCGTGCTATTATTCTGCCAGATGGGAGGCAACAGATATTACAAGAGGTTCCTGAATATCAGATATCGTTAAAACATTTGGAAGAATACGAGGCGGACATAGTTGAAGAAAAGTTGTATGTGATTAGAAAAGAAATGTCGCATCAAGTAATTAAGACGGAAACGTGGCCGTTATTTGATGTGAGAGCGACGATGTTACCTGATAATAGATGCCGTATACATATAAGTTTTGACAACTTAATTTTTGATGGTTGGAGCATGTTTCATTTATTAAATGAATGGGCAAAGATATATCGTGGGGAACATAGGAAAACGAGAAAATTAGAGATTTCTTTTAGAGACTATGTTTTGGGATTAGAAAAGATCAAAAATTCTGGTATTTATGAAAAGGATAGGGAATATTGGACAAAGAGATTAGATACTTTTGCAGCGGCTCCCGAACTTCCATTGGCAAAGAATGAAGATAATATTATTGATCAAAAATTTAATAGGCGAGAAGCGTATTTGAATCCCGAAGAATGGAATAGCTTGAAAGATTCTGCGAAATCGTATGGGATTACACCGACAGTATTACTTATTACGGCGTATGCAGAAATTCTGAGGAGGTGGAGTACAAATTCCGACTTTACTTTAAATCTTACGCAGTTTAATCGGGTAGCATTGCATCCACAGGTAAATGAATTGGTAGGGGATTTTACAACTTTGACGCTGTTGGAAGTAAAGAATAAAAAAGAGAAAAGCTTTATAGAACGCGCTCAAAATGTGCAAATACAGTTGATGGAAGATTTGGAACATACCTTTTACAGTGCTGTGGATTTGGAAAGAGAATTAAAGAAAAAAAGAGGAAATGTGAAAGATTCGATTATGCCAATTGTTTTTACCAGTGGATTAGGTGTTGATCAATGGAATGAGGGAAAATGGATAGGGAATCTTGTTTACAATGTAAGCCAGACGCCGCAGGTTTGGTTAGACCATCAGGTGGTAGAGCGTGATGGCGGCTTGGAACTTTTCTGGGATAGTGTAGATGAATTATTTTACCCAGGAATGTTAGACGAAATGTTTCAGGCATATAGCGACTTATTAATCCGCCTAGCAGAACAACCGAAACTTTTGGAAAAACGGAGCGGTTCGTTGGTGAAAGTGAATCTTTCTGAGGAAAGAATTAAAGCAAATGAGACTGAAATGAAATTTCCCGCAGAAACATTAGACAGTATGTTCTTGCGGGCAGCGGAAACGAGAATGTATAAAGAAGCTGTTGTTACACCAAAGAGGCGAATGACCTATGGAGAGGTAAAGGCTGAAGCTCTTTATATTACGCAATATTTACAAGAGAAAAATAGTCAAAAGGGAGAAACGGTTGCAATCATTATGGAAAAAGGATGGGAGCAGATAGTGGCAGTCTACGGGGTGTTATTTGCGGGAGCCGCTTATTTACCTATAGATGCATATAATCCCAAGGAACGTATCCAGAAAATATTGTATGACAGTAAAACTAAGAGTGTTTTGGTGCAAGAAGAAATACTTGAAAGGAACGAATGGCTTAAAAGTTGGAACTGTTTGGTTGTAGAAGGTCAAAAAGCGGAAAACGTGGTAAGACCAGTTGAAAATTTGCAGAACGATTTGGCATACGTAATTTATACTTCTGGAAGTACAGGAATGCCGAAAGGAGTGATGATAACGCACCAGGGAGCGGCAAATACAATACAAGATGTGAATCGTAGGTATCGGGTTGATGAAAACGATCAAGTACTTGCAATTTCGAATCTTCATTTTGATTTGTCAGTTTACGATATTTTCGGAATTTTGGGTGTTGGGGGTACGATTGTGGTACCAGATTCCAAGAAGATAAAAGATCCATCTCATTGGATTGAATTGATGAATCATGAAAATATTACGATTTGGAATAGCGTGCCAGCATTTATGGAAATGCTGCTTGAGTATGAATCACATCAGAAAAAACTGGCGAGAAAAGCAGTTAGAGTGGTCATGTTAAGTGGTGACTGGATTCCCACCATGCTTCCGGAGAAAATATTTGGAATTTGGGGAGATATAGATGTTGTTGCAATGGGAGGAGCAACAGAAGCTTCTATCTGGTCCAATGTGTTTGATGTTCCCTCAAAAGTACCAAGAGAATGGAAGAGTATTCCCTATGGAAAACCATTGAAAAACCAAAAATATTTTATATTAAATGAAGAATTGTTAGATTGCCCTGATTGGGTACCTGGACAATTGTATATTGGTGGATCAGGGGTAGCAGGAGGATATTTGAATGATGAAAAGAAGACTGCTGAAAAATTCATCATTCATTCTAATAGTGGGGAACGGCTGTATGCAACTGGAGATATAGGAAGATATTGGAAAAGTGGAGATATTGAATTTCTAGGGCGCATTGATGATCAGGTAAAAATGAAAGGTTATCGTATTGAAATTGGCGAAATCGAAGCTGCCATTTATCGATTATTACCAGTTAAAGAATGCGCTGTAATTTATAGCGGAAATTCTAATGGACTAATAGCATATTTTACTTTGCAGGACAATGCTGTTAATTCGAAAATAGAATTTGAAAGTTTGGAAACATATTTGCCGGAGTACATGATTCCAAGTAGGTTCTTTACATTAGAGAAAATGCCACTCACAGAAAATGGGAAAATTGATCGTTCAAGACTAAAAAATATGAAATGTAAAGATGAATGTGTTGCTCGGGACGGTCAACTGCCTGAGAGTTTTACAGAAAAAGAATTAAGTAAAATATGGAGTAGAATATCAGGTATAGATGTGACAGACATTAATCTCAATTTCTTTGAAATGGGAGGAGATAGCTTGAAAATGATTCGTTTAGTTAATGCTGTGAGCAAAGAGTTCAATAGAGAGGTTTCATTAAAAGATATAAACCAAAACTGTACTATTAAATCTTTAGCATTGCTTTTAGAAGAAAAAGATAATACAGATTATTGCGGAGGAGTTGTGTAAATTATGTCAACAATTATAAGAAGTCGCAAAAAAGTTATTGGTGTAATTGGCGCAAGAGGGAAGATTGGAAAAAGTCTTATAAACACTCTTGTAGAAGATGGCTATGAGGTCATTCGAGGAAGCAGAACATGTAATAACTCTAATACAGAAATGAAGGTTGATATTTTTGATGATGAGTCTCTAAAAAAAATTGTGGGCGAATCAGACATAATCGTTAATTGCGCAGGCCCCACGTTTATATTTAAAAATAGGATTTTATCATGTGCCTTAGCATTAGAAAAAGATTATGTTGACGCATTTGGCTGGACTAATGGTGTGTTTGATTTAGAAAAGCCTAAATCTAGAATTGTTTTAAACTGTGGATCTCAGCCAGGATTATCAGGAGTAGTTCTGAAAAAGATTACTACACGAAAAACACAAAGCGTTAACATATGGAGTGGAGGAAGGGAAAATGGTGGGTATGGTGCATTGGGTGATATTATTCTTAGCTCAATTAATGGGTATGGAAAGTCTAATTGCCACATGATAAATCAACACATTGTAAAAGATAGTAATGTATCTGAAGTAAAGAAAATAAATATGATGCATATGTGCGAACCGGTTATTGTACAAAAATATCTAAGTGATGAATCGGTACAATTTGCTCGTAGTATAGAATTGCCTAACCTTACAGAATATAAAGCTTTTCCGGATGAGAGGTTAAAAAATCTACTAGTGGAAGGTTGTATAAGGTGTATGCAGATTAACGATGTAAATGAATATAGAAAGGTATTTCTAGAACTATTAAATCGATCAATAGTGATAAATCAAGGTATGGAAAGTTGGTTTTCGTTTATTGCAGAAGCAATAGAGGATGGTAAAAAAATAGTATTTGCTTTAAAGGCAATAGACAGTTCTGTCATTACCAAAATTATGCTTGATTTTACGATTAAAACTTTATGCAAAAACGAAATTCCGGATGGAATATATTGGCCATATGAAATATTAAATTCAAATGAAATTATTAGCTTACTAAAAAAAGAAGGAATAGAAATAAAGCAAATTGTAGCAGAAGATATAGGAGGTACAATATGAGAGTAGAAGAATTTTTAAGTTATTTGGAGCAAATAGGTGTAGAAATATGGTTAAAAAATGAAGGCGAATTGGCATACAGGGCACCCAAAAGTGTTATGAATGATGAAATTCTCGCATCTTTGAAAAGTATGAAAAATGATTTGATTAATTATTTACGTAATAAAAATAGGATTATTCATAACGAATATGACAGATTTGAGCCCTTCCCTCTTACAAATATGCAGAGTGCATATTACTCCGGAATGAGTAAAGTTTATGAACTTGGAGGAACGGGTTGTCAGACGTATATAAAAATGAGATTACCAGAACTTGATGTTATTAAATTTGAAGAATCATGGTATAAAACAATTCAAAAACATGATATGTTGCGAATGCATATCAATGAAGATGGAACCCAACAAGTGGTAAGAGATGTGGAGAGGCCGCACATAGAGGTATCCGATGAAAAACAATTAGAGCAAATATCAGAAGAAATGTCTATTTACAATTTTGAAGTTGATGAATGGCCCAAGCATATGTTCAAAGTTACGAAATGTAGTAGTTTTGTGATTCTGCATTTTTGTATTGACATGCTTATTGCGGATTATATTAGTATTAACATTATTTTAAATGATGTTTTCAAATTTTATTTTGGAGAGCAAGACCCATTTTATAAAAATAGCATTACATTTAGGGACATTGTAATGCATAGGGAATGTAAAAAAAATACAATTGTAAAAGAAAAGGCTTATTTAGAAGCAAAAAAATATTGGGAAGACAAAATCTCAAAAATACCTGGACGACCTATGTTACCTGTTAAAGAAAAGCAAGAAGATAAATTCCCAGTTAGATTTAGACGATATAGATACCATCTTTGTAAAGAAAATTGGTATAGTATACAAAATTTGGCGAGATCCTACGGAGTAACTGCCTCAAATGTTGTATTGGGACTATTTTCTGAAGTTATAAGTAGATGGTCTATAAATAAGAATTTTGGAATTAGTTTAACATTGATGGACAGAAGTGAAGATGAGATGGGAGTAGTAGGTGATTTTACATCCGTTGAAATACTATCTATCCTTAATAGTGACAAACCGTTTTTGGAAAAGGTAAAGGAACTTCAGCATAATCTTATTGAGGACATGGCACATTCTGATTTTTCGGGACTAGAAGTTCTTAGAGAACTTAATAGAAGGAAAAATATAAACATAATATTTCCAGTCGTATATACTAGTACACTCGGAACTGAGGATAATAAAAAAAGTTATGATTATTTATCTTCAAAATCTATTGAAATTGTTGGAGGAGTAAGTAGAACCCCGCAGGTGTGGATAGATTGTCATGTTATTGAGACAATAGATGGGCTGGAAATAAACTGGGATATTAGAGAAAATATATTTGAGCAGTATGTAATTGACGATATGTTTAGAAAATTCTCACAATTGCTAGAAAAAATTAGTGTGGATGATAAGCTATGGGAATCAACTAATATTATTGAATATGAAGGTAAGATAAATACTATCAGACACTTACTTAATCAAACTTGCAAAGATGTGAATTATAAAATGCTATATCAAGGATTTGTTGATGCTTATAATAGAACACCAGAAAAAATCGCATTAGTTTGTAATAATAAAGAATATTCATATGATGAATTAGGCATGTATGTTGCGTATATTCAGGAAAAACTTCTTGAAAAAGAAGTCAAACGCGGAGAATATGTTGGGATTGCTTTGGAGCGGGGAATTTTACAAGTTGCTTCTGTATTGGCAGTATCTTTACTGGGAGCGGTATTTGCGCCGGTTGATATAAAGCAACCATTTGAAAGACAGATAAAAATAGTAGATAACCTTAAAGCTAAAATAATTATATTAGAGATACAAAACAAGAAACTCAGGAATAGATATAGAGATAATGCATTGATCCTAGAAGATGTATCACCAAATAGCAATAAAATAATTATTGATTGTGATAAAAATCCAGATGATGTGGCATATATAATACACACATCTGGAACAACGGGTGTTCCCAAAGGAGTCTCGATTACTCATAAATCGGCCTATAATACTATACACGATATTAATACTAGATTTAAGGTGAAGACTGAACAAGTATTTTTATCGGTGTCAAAATTAGCATTTGATTTATCTATATACGATTTGTTTGGCTGCTTTGATAGAGGAGGAACATTAGTATTGCCAAATGAAGAAAGCGCACAAAACCCTTCGCATTGGATTGAATTAATCGAAAAATATAAAGTGAATATTTGGAATTCTGTACCAGCCTTATTTAGAATGTTGATAAATGAATTAAGAGAAGAGGCTTTTAATAAAATTACAAGTATTAATCTTATTTTACTATCAGGCGATGTGATTGGAGCTGATCTTCCTAAAATGGCACGTGAATATTTTGCTGACTACAAAATGTTCAGTTTGGGTGGCGCAACAGAAGCCGCAATTTGGTCAATTTACTATGATATTACAGACTATAATTCTGCTGATAAAATTCCTTATGGAATACCTCTCGCAAATCAGAGATTTTATGTCTTAGATAGTGAACTAAGAGAATGCCCTAATATGGTTTTTGGAGAACTATGTATAGGTGGTATGGGATTAGCTCAAGAGTATATCAATGACGATTTTTTGACATCGAAAAAATTTGTATATATAGATATGCTAGGCGAAAGATTATATCGCACAGGTGACATTGGACGATACAAATATGATGGAGTTATAGAGATCTCTGGTAGAGTTGATGATCAGATAAAGATTAATGGGCATAGAATTGAAATAGGGGAAATAGAAAATTCTATAAAACAAATAGAAGGCGTGAAAGATTGTGCAGTGATAGTATCGAATAAGAGTAGTGGACCGATAAAATTAACTGCGTTTATAGAAAAAAGTAGTGAGACAGTACAGATTAGTACATCAACTGAGTCTTTGCAAGACTTTAGCGCTATGGGAAAAGATTGCTTTGCGGGCATTGAGAGAGAAAAGTTTGCTATATGGAAAAGATGTTCCGACTTAGCAGCGTTAGCAGATATGTTGCACTGTTTTATTAAAGCTGGTGTTTTTACGGATACAATTAAGAGTTACTCTAATCAAGAGATTCATGATCGCATACAAGAATCAGACAAATATTATAGAACTATAGATAGGATGCTTCGGGCACTTCAAAAGGAAGGGTATATAGAGTATGAAAGCGGCGTATATACATTAACGGCTAAGGCAGATGTATTAAAGGATAGAACTTTATGCTGGAAGGAATATGAAAATGCTGAAAAAGACATTAAATATAGTAGGCGACTTTTTGAGTATCAAAAAAATTCAGGAGAACATATATTGGAACAGGTAAGGGGAGAAATGAATGCGTTAAATTTGTTTTTCCCTAAAGGAGAAACCGAAGTGGCATTGGCAGCTTATCAGGAAAATATTATAAATCATTCTTTGAATAAGATTGCGTCTATGCTTGTCAATAGGAATCTCAAAAGAGAAAGACATATTAAAATTTTAGAAATTGGAGCTGGTGTTGGAGGGACTACTAAACCAATAATTGAGAATCTTTATGCTCACAATGTTGAATACTGTTTTACGGATATTTCGTATTTCTTTATAAATAATGCCAAAGAAATATTTGCAGATTATAATTTTATGGATTATAAAATTTTGGACATTAATAAGGAATTCGAACAGCAAGGTTTTCTATCCGGTACTTATGATATTATTATTTGTGCAAATGTATTGCATAATTCCAAAGATATATCTGAGGTGCTTGCGAGAATAAATGATTTATTAGTAAAGAATGGTACATTGCTAATAATAGAAGCAACGAATGAATCGTACTCACTTCTTACATCATTGGAATTAAAAGGAGGATTGGACAATGTTGTAGACGATAGAAGAGAGAAGAATACTGTATTTATGCTAAGAGAAGAATGGAAAGCAAAATTAGATAATGCAGGATTTGCGGTTGTTTCTATCTTGCCAGATGAAAATGACATCATTGCAGAGGCTGGCCAAAGCGTATTTTATTGTAAAAAGCTTGAAAATGCATATCTGGATTTAAATACAATAAAAGAACAGTTGAGGAAAAAAATACCTGAATATATGATCCCTAATGCTGTTAGATTCTTGAAGTGTTTACCGTTAAATGTTAATCATAAAGTAGATAAAAATAAACTTAGAGAATTATGTAAAGAAGAGGAAACAAGGAGGGAAGAATTAGAAAGATTAGAAAGCATCCATGAGCAGGATGACTTGACTGCAGAAGAAAAAGAGATTATAGGTATTTGGAAGGAAGTGCTAAATACAGATGATATTTCCAAAAATGACAATTTTTATTCTGTTGGCGGTGATTCATTACTAATAGCTCAAGTAGTTACTAAAATGAAGAAAGGAATACCTGTTTTTGAAAATGTATCTTGGGACGAATTGATGAAAAATGTATTAAATAATCCAACAGTAGAAGGGATGGGAAAATTAGTGCACGATAATGTAAGCATAAAAGAGTATCAAACCAAAGAAAAAACATATAGTTTTTTACACATCTATAAAAAGGCTAAAGAGAGAAAAAGAGTACAAGCATTTTTCCATACAGGTACAGGGCGTTTAATTGAGTACAAACCGCTTGTAGCCGCATTAAAAGAGTATTGTGATCCTTATACAGAACTTGTCGGATTTACATATGGTGATTACGAAGAATTTATGGCAGTGCCAATAGAGTCTTTAATAAAAGAACGTGCGAGAATGTATGCTGAGTGTCTCATTGAGTTGAATGCGGATGAATATGATTTGGTAGGATATTGTGTAGGAGGTTTTTTCGCTCTTGAAGCTGCAAGAATAATGCTTGAAAATGGAAAAAAGGTAAGACTCATAGAAATTAGTGCGCGTCTTTGCTTGCATAAAGTTTCCAATCAATTGCTTATGGAATATGTTTATGGACAATCTATAGGCATAGATATGAGTAAAACAATTTATTCTATGGATAATGATTTATTACATGAAGCTTTATGCGAAATTTTGAATTCCGAACATAGAAATATAAAGAATTCTGAGTTGACGTCATTGTCGGGGAAATACAAAGAATTGGGAAATGTTTTTACAAATCTTTTAGACTTAACACACGAGGAACGGCTTAGAGCAATATTTGACAGTTTGATTAACCCTGATTTTAATGAAGATCAAAGTACGATGTCAATGTTAAATGTTTTATATGGTATTTTTGATCATACGTTTCAAGCAATGATGTCATATAGACCAGAGGGCATTTATGTTGGAAATGTTTTGTATTTTGATCCGGTTGAGGGAGTAAAAAACTTCTTTCCTGATACCGCTAAGAATTTGCCATGGAAAGATATTGTGCTTGGAAATCTCGAAGTTAAAGAAATTCCAGGAGGACATGGAACTGCGATTAATGAAGAAAATTATAAAAATGTAATTGAATATTTTTTGTAAAAACAGTGGCATAATGAATAAACAAAAGTTTTAAAATTGAATTTTTTTGATTACATGAGAAAAAATCATATAGGAATCGCCTTTCCTTCATTTGAGGAGTATGCTACTTAAGGGCGGAAAGGCGGTTTCTTAATAGAAAACACAATAATGGAAAAAGGAGGATTGTGGCACTGAAAATTGGTGGCACATAGAAAAATGGAAGTAAATCATTTATTGTATAAAGTTGATAATTTGGAAAAAAGCGTAGAGTATTATAGGGGGCAAGGATTTAGTGTTGAATATGGAAGAGGGAAAAATCCATATAATGCATTAATTTACCTTCCAGAAGGTCCATATATAGAACTAATAAACAATATGAATATGTCAAAAACATTGGAGTTTTTATTGAGATTATTGGGGAAAAAGAAATTTGTAGATGGTATGAGAAAACAAGAAAAATCAAAAGAAGGATTTATTAGATTATGTTTTGGGTGCGAGGATTATGAAATTTCAAACATATATAAAATTTTTCGAAAATACAAAATAAAGTTTATGAAAATAAAAGTAAAAAGATTAGATACAAAAGGACGAAAGCTTTATTGTGACTCAATTTTTCCAGAAGATCCTACATTGCCGCTTGTTAAAACGTTATATGCGAATGAGAAAGAGTTGCATAAAGTTGAGCATCGAAATAACGCTAAAAAAGTTATAGAAATTGAATATGGTGTATCGGAGAAGGATCAAGATTTAATTGAAGAAGTCAATAGTGATTCTATACTTAAAATTTGCAAAGGACATGGAATTAAAAGAGTTATAGTGGAAATGGAAGAGCATAAAAAATTTGAATTCAAGTAAATATTAGAGAGAAAAACATGAAAACTTTTTATAAACAGTATGGAATGCAAGTTTTGAAAGAAGGAAAATTGAAGAGTATATGTGAAGTGAAAAGTAAAAAAGAAGAAGGTGAATTAATAACAATTTTTCATATTTTACCAGGGATCGATATTATATCATATAACTGTCAGGAGCGTTATGAATGGGATGGATTAACAAATGGAACGTTTGAGAGTTTAGAGAAGTATTATTGCATATCATTTTATGTAGATGGCATATATCAGTCAGAGATATCTAAAAATAAATATCGATATGTTTCGCCAGGTAATATTGATGTTATAAGGGATAACTATAAATGTTTATACGCTGAAATGTTATCTGATACAATGATAGGATTCAACATAATGATTTTCCCAGTAGAGTTAGACTTAGATGTAATGAAATTCTATAAGGAAAATTTTAATATGGATATTGGGAAGCTGATAAATAAATTAGCTAGTGTCATTGATTTTGGAACTATCACGCCAACACAGGAGACGCTTCATGTATTAGGTGAGCTTATGAAATGTTTGACAAATGAAAACGTATTTTTGTTGCGTCTAAAAGTAATTGAATTATTTATTATTTTCCTGGAAGAAAATTGGGGGCTGCAGAAGGCAAAAAGGAATTTTTCGAGTGAACAGATTAAGATCACCAAATCCATCCAAAAAAAAATGATATCAAATTTGGTTGAACATGTAACTATAAAAGAACTTTGTAAAGAGGCGCATATATCTGAAACAATATTTAACGAATGCTTTAAATTCTTGTATCAGTGTACACCTCATAACTTTATAAGGCATTTCAAAATGGAAAAAGCCGTTGATTATTTGAAGAAAAATGAATTGAGTATTATTGAGATTGCTCAAATCGTGGGGTATGATAATCCGAGTAACTTTTCAAGAGCGTTTAAGGAAGTAATAGGTATTCTTCCGAGTGACTATAGAAATAAATATTTAAAATGAGTATTTGTAACGAAAATGAGTAGTGAGATAGTAGTGTACGCGATATAATGTTAGTTAGTTTTAACGAACCGAAAAGCATAATAGTAATAATCTCGAGAATTTAATACTGGGAGAGGAGGATTGGAATCTAGAAAGTTCGTGATAAAGAAGTGAATTTTCGCATAGAAAGTTAATATTTGATATAAACGGAAACTATTCGAAAATCTGTGACGTGTTTAAGATTTCAACAGTTGTAAAAAATATTATATGATGGAGGAATAGAAATGAAGAAACAAAAAGAAAAATTATCTGTTAAAGAATTGATTCAAGCAGGTGGATTCGGTGCAATATATTTAGTGGTTTATTTCACTCTTGCGATGTTATTGGGATTCAATCCGATTACTTTTTTTGTGACAGGGCCTATTGGCGCAATTGTATTAGGGACTGTATACATGCTTTATGTATCGAAAGTGCCTAGAAGAGGTGCAATTTTTATTCTTTCGATTTTTAATGGTTTCCTGTTGTCTACAAATTTTGTATATGCCTTTTTTATTGTAATTGCCTTGGGAGTGATTGCGGAATTGATTGCAGGAAGTGGAAGGTATAAGTCTATTACCAGAAATATTTTGAGTTTTGGCGTATTTTCGTGTGCATCAATTAGCGTATATGTTGGTATACTTTTTACTCGTGACCAATATTTGGAAACTGCAATGCAATACTATGGAGCTCATTATACAGAAGTTTTAGGAGGGATTTTATCGCTTGGAAATGTAGTTCTTCTTCTTGTGGCGGATTTTGTGGCTGGTATTATAGGGGCTTACATAGGGAAAAAACTGTTGAAAAAGCATTTTGAGAGGGCGGGAATTGTATAATGTATGACTTCCAAACTAAAAGTGATGCCTTTTTTGATATTAATCCGATTACAAAAATAATAGTTTTTTTGGCGGCGAATTTATTGATTCTAGGAGCGAAGACCTATAGAACAGAGGTGGTTTTTTTTGTGTTAGTTTTTGCTCTGGGAATTAATGGGAAACTATATAAATTGACTTGCAAATATTCGGTTCTTTTTATTGTTTTAATATTGATAGATTGTTTTTTAAAATCAAATTCCAATCTTATTATTAGTGTAATCGTTATTATAGCAAGAATTGTCCGTATGTTTTTTCCTATTGTGTTTGCGGCTCATATATTGGTAAGTTCAACATCTACAGGGGAATTCATTGCTGCGTTTGATAAAATGAAATTTCCAACTGCTTTTACGGTTACTTTTTCGGTAATGATGAGATTTATACCAACTGTGAAAGAAGAACTTAATGCAATCAGGCAAGCTATGTCCTATAGAGGTATTTCTATAAATTTAAAATCAATAATATGCCATCCTGTTTTGCTGATAGAACATGTGTTAGTTCCGCTCTTGATTTCTTCCGCAAACGTAATGGATGAACTGGCAGGTG
>ENA-ORNG01001430-ORNG01001430.1-human-gut-metagenome-genome-assembly--contig:-NODE-1430-length-17107-cov-12.264896_pt1 | contig 17107 bp, 19 predicted proteins | sample MGYA00242113_ERZ509018 | MGnify/ENA primary metagenome ERZ509018 (study PRJEB26280, sample SAMEA2338711) | human gut metagenome | biome: human gut; feature: human-associated habitat; material: faeces... | reverse complement strand
AGGGCAAGAAGAGCGTGGCCTTCAACCTGACGCTCCGCTCCGACGACCGCAGCCTGACCGCCGAAGAGGCGGATGCGGATGTAAAGAGCATTTTGGAGCTGCTGCAGAGCGAGCTAAACGCCGTCCTGCGGTAAGCGGCCGCCTCTCTCCCGCAGAGCGGGAGCGCGCGGGCGCGCGTACAAGCGTTTTGTCCGCGGCAAAACCTTGGGCCGGGCGGATCCACTCCGCCCGGCCTGTCTGATATCGGGCCCCCGCAAAAGCGGCGCTTTTGCGGGCCGGCGGACGCAGATGTGAAGAGCATTTTGGAGCTGCTGCAGAGCGAGCTGAACGCCGTTCTGCGGTAACTTCTCCCTCCCCTGGAATAAGCCGCCTCAGGGCAGGCCGGACGGCCTGTCCTGAGGCATGTTTTTTTGATAAAATCCTTGTGAAAACGCTTTACACTTTCCAGAAAGAAGAGTATAATACTTTTGTATTACGTGAGGCTGGGTCCCTCTGGAAAAGGCGGTGTCTGCATGGACGACTTTACCCGAAAATTCAATCTGGCTACGGAAAAGGACGCGGAGATCCATCAGATCCTTCTGACCGTCTATCAGGCATTGGAGGAAAAGGGCTATAACCCCATCAACCAGATCGTGGGCTATATCCTCTCCGAGGATCCCACCTACATCACCAATCACAACAACGCCCGGACCCTGATCCGCAAGATCGACCGGGATGAGCTGCTGCAGGTGCTGGTCCGCAAATATCTGGGCCAATAAACAGTGTTTTGAGTGGTCTTTCCCGCGGGGGAAGGCGCCGCATTCATATGCGGTGTCCCCCCTGCGGGATCTTTTTTGTCCGTTTTCAGCGGGCAGTTCTCTTTCCAGGAATTTCCCTGTAATTTGTTGTGGCCAAACATTGACAAACTGGATAAAATCTGTTACAATTCGGTTACAACTTTTCGAAGGAGTGTTTCCATGGCAGAAAGCAAGCCCAAGAAGGCAGAAGGTTTGATCTATAAGGGCCATCCTCTCCGCCGGGTGGACAATCTGATCTACTACGGCACGATGGCTGATAAATATATCATCATGATGCAGGTGCTCAGCACCAAAAAAGAGCAGGATCTGGACGTGGCCACCAAGGTCTCCATCCAGCTGCAGCTGACCGAGCCGGACCTGAAATCCCGGGACCGGGTCATCAAAAAGAGCGAAAAGGACAGCCTTTACGCCGCGATGGACATCGCCTCCGTCTGGCTGGACCGGGCTCTGGCAGGAAAATTATAACAGGATCTTCTCCCCGCACTACAAAAGACTGACGAAAGGGCTGTTCACGTATGTCTTATTTGGCAGGCAAAGCAGGCAAGGTCCTGTTTTTCTCCGTCCTTACCGCCATGCTGCTGGCCGTCACCGCATTTGCTTCTGATGTTGCCATCGGCGCAGGCTGCACCACCGGTTCTTCCCTGCGGCTCCGGTCGGAGCCCTCTACCGCCTCCTCCGTGGTCACCATGCTGGACAAGAGCGTGGCGGTCGCCATTCTGGATGACTCCACGGACGGCTGGTACAAGATCAGCTACAACGGCAACACCGGTTATGTGTCCGCCGATTATCTGAATGTGGATCAGGACAACCTCTTCACTACATACGGCCGTATCAATTCCGAAGGCGTGAACGTCCGTTCCGGCGCATCCACCGACAGTTCCGTGCTGGCTACCATCGAGGCGGACGCCATCGTCACCGTCAACGGTCTGGTGGACGGCTGGTACGATGTCACCTGCGAGTACGGCACCGAGGGTTATATCCGCAGCGACTATGTGGATCTGACGGAGTCTTCCTCCTCCAACGGCGACATCGTGGACACTGCGATGCAGCATCTGGGCACCCGCTATGTATACGGCGGGGCCTCTCCCAGCGGCTTTGACTGCTCCGGCTTCACCTTGTATATCTACGGCCAGTACGACTACTCCCTGCCCCACACCGCCACCGGCCAGTGGCAGAGCGGCCTGGGCACCCGGGTGTACTCCATTTCCGAGCTGCAGCCCGGCGATCTGGTGTTCTTCAATGATCCCAGCCGCAACGCCGGCAAGGCCTGCTCCCATGTGGGAATTTATGTGGGGAACGGCAAGCACATCCACTCTTCCTCTTCCCGCAGCGGCGGCGTCATCATCAGTGACCTGACCAGCGGATACTACAACACCTATTTTGTGGGCGGCATCCACGTTTGATCCCCTGTAACGTCAGACCGGGCGGTACGCAATGCGTACCGCCCGGCTTTTCATCTGTCAGATGTCTTCTGCGGCCCGCTCCAGTGCGGCAAGCTCCCCTCTGCGGAGCAGGGGCAGCAGCTGCCGGAGCTTCTCCCGGGGCCAGTCCCACCACCGGAGCTGCTCCAGCCGCCGGATGGTGTCCGGGTCGAACCGCTTCCGGATGGGCTTGGCCGGCACGCCGCCCACGATGGTGTAGGGCTCCACGTCCTTTGTCACCACCGCCCGGGCGGCGACGATGGCGCCGTTCCCGATCCGCACGCCGGGGAGGATGACGGCCTCGTAGCCGATCCAGACGTCATTCCCGATGACGATGTCCCCCCGGTTATCCCAGGCCTCCGTGATCTCCGAGACGGGTGTGTCCCACGCCTCGTAGAAGATGGGAAAAGGATAGGTGGACAGGGACCGCAGCGTATGGTTGGCGCTGGTGAACAGGAACTTGGCGCCGCAGGCGATGGAGCAGAATTTTCCGATCACCAGCCGGTCGCCGTTGATGGGGTAGTGATAGAGCACGTTGTTGCGTTCAAACCCCGTGGGGTCCCGGACAAAGTCGTTGTAGATGGTGTGCTCTCCCACGGAAATACTGGGGTCTGTGACCACCGCCTTCAGGTAGACGGTCTCCCGGTCGCCTGAGCGGGGGTAGATGGTATTTACCGGAATCTGCATGAGAAAGGCTCCTTTCCAGTTTTTGTTTCATGCGATCCCGGCCATCACAATGCAGCGCTTCACCTGCCGCTCTCTCCTCTCCTATTCAGTCCGTTGTTCTTTCCCTGCTGCAGAGGGCGGCCAGCTCCCGGTCCAGGTTCTCATAGAATCGGGCGATGTGGATGCCGTCCACCAGGGCGTGGTTGGCCAGCAGCGTCATGGGCAGCAGGATCCGCCCCTCCTGCCGGTGCCAGCGGCCCCAGGTGATGCGGGGATTGCTGTCCGCCGGCGTGGGCGTGGGCTGGGTCAGGGCCGTGTAGGACAGCCACGGGACGCAGGAGACGAAGAACAGGCTCTCGCCGTCCTCCCCGTCCTCCAGAGAGGGTGCCTCCTTCACCCGGGCCTGCTCCGCCGCCGCATAGGGCAGGAAGTCCGCAAAGGGCCGGTCCGCCTCTAGCCGGCAGTAGCAGTAGGTCCCGTCCGGCAGGGCCACCGTATGGGAGGAGGGACAGCGGTCATACTCCACCACCTGGTCCCCCCGGATGCGCCGCCGCAGCTCCGGCACGCCGTTGGCCGCCCGGGCGGCAGCGTACAGCACCGCCAGGAAGAAACTGGTCCCGGTCTCCCGGCACCAGTCCGCCGGCTCCGTCACATCCACCTGCACCGTCACCCCCACATAGGGATTGGCCAGGGTCTGAAAATAGGCAAACTGGTCCCGCCTGGGCTCCCGGGACATGTCTACGATCCGCCAGTTCATCCGTGTGCCTCCTCTGATCAGTTTCCAGCCGTATGATAGCACATCCGGAAGCATTTTGCACGTTTTTTCGATTTTTGGAAAACAATGCTTGCCAAGTTCTTCCGGTTGTGCTATGATTCACACTTGTGTGAAAAATATGATTTCAAAGGGGGCATATCCATGCCTGGAGGCAAGCACATGCTGGGCATGTCCAAAAACCGGGTCTTCGGCACCGCCAAGGTGGGCGACCGGGGACAGATCGTCATCCCCCAGGAAGCCCGCCGCTTTTTCGGCATCTCTCCCGGAGACACCCTGCTGATCCTGGGCAATGAGGTCAGCGGCCTGGTGGTGACGAAGCCCCAGGTCCTCAGCGACCTGGCGGACGAAATTTTGGGAACAACGGAGGAAGACCATGGAAATCGAGACCATGTATGAGCAGCTGGGCGTCAGCCGGGCTGTGTATGAATACGGCGAGGCGGTGCTGCGGGACCTGCGGCCCCGGTTCGACGCCATCGACCAGACGGCGGAGTACAATCAGGGCAAGGTCCTGCACGCCATGCAGAAAAACCGGGTGAACGCCACCCACTTTGCCGCCACCACCGGCTACGGCTACAACGACGACGGCCGGGACAACCTGGAGCGGGTGTACGCCGACGTGTTCCACACGGAGGCGGCCCTGGTGCGGCCCCAGATCACCTGCGGCACCCACGCCCTGACGGTGGCCCTCTCGGCCAACCTGCTGCCGGGGGACGAGCTGCTGTCCCCGGTGGGGGCCCCCTACGACACGCTGGAGGAGGTCATCGGCATTCGGCCCTCTCCCTGCTCCCTGGCGGAGTACGGCGTCACCTATGCCCAGGCGGACCTGAAGCCGGACGGGACCTTCGACTTCGACGCCATCCGGGAGAAGATCAATGACCGGACCAAGCTCATCACCATCCAGCGGTCCAAGGGCTATGCCACCCGGCCCTCCTTCTCGGTGGCGCAGATCGGGGAGCTGATTGCCTTCTGCAAGGGGATCAAGCCGGATGTGAAGGTCATGGTGGACAACTGCTACGGCGAGTTCGTGGAGACCATGGAGCCCTCGGACCTGGGGGCCGACATGGTGGTGGGCAGCCTCATCAAGAACCCCGGCGGGGGCCTTGCCCCCATCGGCGGCTACATCTGCGGCACGAAGGAGTGCGTGGACCGGTGCGCCTACCGGCTCTCCGCCCCGGGCCTGGGGCAGGAGGTGGGCGCCAACCTGGGGCTGATGCCCGCATTGTACCAGGGGCTGTTCCTGTCCCCCACAGTGGTGTCCGGGGCCCTGAAGGGCGCCGTTTTTGCCGCCAACATCTATGAGAAGCTGGGCTTCGCCTGCGTCCCCAACGCCACGGAGAGCCGTCACGACATCATCCAGGCGGTGACCCTGGGCAGCGCCGAGGCCATGGTGGCCTTCTGCAAGGGCATCCAGGCCGCCGCCCCGGTGGACAGCTACGTGACCCCGGAGCCCTGGGCCATGCCGGGCTATGACTCCGACGTCATCATGGCCGCCGGCGCCTTCGTCCAGGGCAGCTCCATCGAGCTCTCCGCCGACGGGCCCATCCGTCCCCCCTACGCCGTCTACTTCCAGGGCGGCCTCACCTGGTACCACGCCAAGCTGGGCATCCTCATGTCCCTGCAGAAGCTGGTGGAGGCGGGGCTGGTGACCCTGCCGGAAGGCAGATAATTCATTCAATACCATAATAGATTTAGGAGAAAACGCAACATGTGGTTTTGGCTCTCTCTCATCGCGCTGCTCTGCTGGAGCGGCTCTGACCTCTTTTCCAAGATCGGCTGCCGGGACGCCCGGGACAAGTACAGCCACCTGAAAATGGTGATGGCCGTGGGCGTTGTCATGGGGCTCCACGCGGCCTACGAGGTGTTCGTGGGCGGCACGGTCATCAACCTGGACATCATCCTGACGTACCTGCCGGTGTCCCTTCTGTACATCCTCTCCATGGCCATGGGCTATGTGGGCCTGCGGTACATCGAGCTGTCCATCTCCTCCCCCATCTGCAACTCCTCCGGCGCCCTGGTGGCCGTGCTGGCCATTCTCTTTGACGGCATCGCCGGATACTCTCCCCTGGCCCTGTTCGCCGTGGCGCTGGTGTGTGTGGGCGCCGTGGGTCTGGGCGTGGTGGAGGTCCGGGAGGATGACGAGCTGCGCATCGAGCGGCAGAAGGCAAGCAACTACAAGTACACCAAGAGCTTCATGGCCCTGGCCATGCCCGCCGCTTACTGCGTGCTGGACGCCGCCGGCACCTTCGCCGACAGCCGGGTGCTGGAGATCATCAGCCGCACCGTGGAGGACTACGAGGCCAGCGCCAACGTGGCCTATGAGCTGACGTTCCTGCTGGCCGGCATCCTCTCCTTTGTGTACGTGGTGCTCATCAAAAAGGACCGGCTGGTGCCGAAAATGGAGGCGCCCAAGTACGTGGGCGCCGTCTGTGAGACCGCCGGACAATTCGCCTACATCTACGCCATCGCGGACACGGAGCATCTGGCCATGTCCGCCCCCATCATCGCCTCCTACTGCGCGGCCTCCGTGCTGTGGAGCCGGATCTTCCTGAAGGAGAAGCTCTCCTGGAAGCACTACGCCATGATCGCGCTGATCGTGGCAGGCATCGCCATCATGGGCGTGTTCGATCTGTAACAAAACTCCCCCTCCGCGCTGTGCGCGAAGGGGGAGTTTTCTCTTTGCTTTTCAGCCGCCGTTTTCCTGGATCCGCTTGTCCAGCCGTGCCATGAAGTAGGCCAGCAGAAAACCGCCGATACAGCACACCGCCGACAGCACGATCTCCCACAGGGCCACATAGTCCGTCGGAACAATGACCAGCGTGGAGGCCAGCACGATGCCGAAAATACCGTGGAAGGCGATGGAGTAGTGCTTTCGGAAGAACCAGCTGACAAGCCGGGCCAGCAGCAGGATCGTCAGCACCATCCCCGGCAGGCAGGCGGAGAGCACCAGGAGGTCCAGCTCGGCCAGTCCCTCCAGCATGGGCTGGTACAGGCCCAGGGCCATCATCACCGAGGACGAGGTCAGCCCCGGGATCACCAGGCTCATGCCCCACAGGGCGCCGCAGAAATTGTACCACCAGAAGTTGGGCTCCACGGTGACACAGATCACTTTTCCTACGTAAAACAGGCTGAAGAAGATGGCCCCGGCGCACACCGCCATGCTGATCCAGGAGCCGGCGCTTCGTCCCTCCTTCCCCGCCTCCCGAAAGAGAGAGGGGACCGTGCCCACGATCAGGCCGATGAACAGCCAGGTGGTGACGGTGCTGGAGACATCGATGGCCGCGGCGATGCCTTTGGCAAAGCCCAGAAAGCCCACCGCGCATCCCAGCCCGATGGGGATGAACCACCGCCAGTATTTGGGGATGGCCTCCCGGGGGTGGGTCAGCACCTCCATAAAGGGGCGGTAGATATCGAACACCACCGCCAGCACCCCGCCGGACACCCCCGGCAGGATGGCGCCGGCACCGATCAGGATCCCGCACAGCAGGTCCCGCAGCCAGCGAATGCCAAAATTCTGATCCCGGTTCCGCTTCAACGCCGTTCCTCCATCATTTTATCGTCGTTGGTTTTCATGATAGCAGTTTTGCCCAGCGGTTGCAATCCGATACCGCCCCTTCTTTTGAAAAAATTCCCGGATCCGACAGCATCCGACCCCGCTTTGTGGAACTTCACAGAAACGAAGCGGCAGATAGCGGTTTTCTGGTCAATTTTTCCTGTTGACTTTTCCTTCGCTGTCAGATAAACTATGAGACAGTTATTGGAAAACTTGATAGCGAAAGACGATGAAGAGAAGAGTACCCAGGCAGATACAGCGCAGAGAGCCTCGGCTGGTGAGAAGAGGTCTGGAAGGGTCTGGAGAACATGGTCTCGGAGTTGCGTGCCCGACCGCCTTTTGGGCATAGGTCACGACGTGTGCGCACGTCACAGCGCAGGGGTGTGTTGGCACTCCCAAAGGCCGCTTCCGTGAGGGAGCGTGCGAAGCAAGGTGGTACCACGGCGATCTCGTCGTCCTTGAGGCAGTTTGTCTCAAGGACTTTTTTGTTGCCGAAATTCATTTGAAAGGAGCGTGGCCCCGTGTCCATCATTCAGATCCGGCATCTGTACAAGACCTTCGGAACGGGTGAAAGCGCCGTCCATGCTTTGGAGGATATCAACCTGGACATCCAGGAGGGGGAGATCTATGGGATCATCGGCCTCTCCGGTGCCGGTAAGAGCACCCTGGTGCGGTGCATGAACCTGCTGGAGCGGCCCACGTCCGGCACAGTGATCGTGGACGGGAAGGACATGACCTCCCTCTCCGACCGGGAGCTGCGGCTGGCCCGGCGGAACGTCACCATGATCTTCCAGAGCTTCAACCTGCTGATGCAGCGGACCGTTCTGAAGAACGTCTGCTTTCCCATGGAGATCAGCGGCGTCCCCGCCGCCAAGGCCAGGAAGCGGGCCCTGGAGCTGCTGGAGCTGGTGGGGCTCAGCGAAAAGGCAGACGCCTACCCCTCCCAGCTCTCCGGCGGCCAAAAGCAGCGGGTGGCCATCGCCCGGGCCCTGGCCACGGACCCCAAGGTCCTGCTGTGTGATGAGGCCACCTCCGCTCTGGACCCCACCACCACCGCCTCCATCCTGGGCCTTTTGAAGGACCTGAACGAAAAGCTGGGCGTCACGGTGGTGGTCATCACCCATCAGATGAGCGTCATCGAGGAGATCTGCTCCCGGGTGGCCATTCTGGATGGCGGCATCCTGGCGGAACAGGGCAAGGTGGAGGACATCTTCTCCGATCCCCATACCGACGCCGCCCGGCGGCTGGTGTATCCCGGCGGCGTCAGCATCCAGCAGTATCCCGCCGGGACCCGGGCCATTCGGGTGGCCTTCAACGGCGGCACGGTCTATCAGCCCCTGATCGCCACCCTGGCCATCGATCTGGGGGTCAAGGTCAACATCCTGGGCGCCGACACCCGCAACATCGAGGGCAAGGCCTTCGGCACCATGCTGCTGGCCCTGCCGGACGACCCCAACAGCGCCGCCAAGGCCCTGAGCTACATCCGGGCACAGCCCAACGTTTCCGCAGAGGAGGTGGAGTACCATGCTTGAGACCATCAGCGCCTTTTGGGCGGAATACGGAACTGTCCTGACAGACGGCGTGTGGGATACCCTCTTCATGGTCGTCGTCTCCACAGTATTCGCCTATCTGATCGGCGTGCCCCTAGGGGTGGCGTTGATCGTCACCCAGCCTCAGGGCATCCGGCCCCACCGGGGCGTCTACCGGGTGCTGGACTGGATCGTCAACATCGGCCGGTCCATCCCCTTCATCATCCTGATGGTGGCCGTCATGCCCTTCACCCGCCTGGTGGTGGGCACCACCATCGGCGTCAAGGGCGCCATCCCGCCGCTGGTGATCTCTGCCGCCCCCTTCATCGCCCGGATGGTGGAGACCTCTCTCAGTGAAGTGGACGCCGGCGTGGTGGAAGCCGCCCAGTCCATGGGCGCCTCCACGCTCCAGACCGTCTGGAAGGTGTACCTGCCGGAGGCGAAGCCCTCCCTGATCCTGGGAGGCGCCATCTCCCTGGTGACCATCCTGGCCTACACCGCCATCGCCGGCACCGTGGGCGCCGGCGGCCTGGGCGACATCGCCGTCCGGTACGGTCACCAGCGGGGCATCACCTCCGTCATGTGGGTGACGGTGGTGTTCCTGGTCATCCTGGTGCAGGTGGTGCAGCTGGTCTTCAACTGGCTGTCCCGGCGCATCGACAAGCGGCTGGACCAGACGTCCCGGCGAGCGGGCTTCTTCAGCCTGCTGACCCAGTTCCTGCACATCAAGTGATCCCCTTTGTCTTCACCGCCCGGCTTTTGAGATCTCAGCCGGCGTTTGAAAGAAATCCATACGACTACATGATTTATTGGAGGAATTGACATGAAAAAGAAACTGCTGGCCCTGCTGCTGGGCCTGACCCTGTGCTTGTCCCTGGCCGCCTGCGGCGGCAGCACCGACGACACCGCCGCGGACGACACCGCTGACACCTCCGGCGACGATGCGGCGGAGACCGTCACCCTGACCGTGGCTGCCTCTCCCACTCCCCACGCCGTGATCCTGGAGCAGTGCGTGCCCATCCTGGCAGAGCAGGGCATCGACCTGGTCATCAATGAATACAGCGACTATGTGGTCCCCAATACCGCCGTGGAGGACGGCGACGAGGATGCCAACTACTTCCAGCACATCCCCTACCTGGAGGAGTTCAATGAGACCCGCGGCACCCATCTGGTAGACGTGGCCTCCGTCCATATCGAGCCCATGGGCGTCTATGCCGGCAAGACGGCCTCCCTGGAGGAGCTGGCCGACGGCGCCGTCATCGCCATCCCCAACGACGCCACCAACGAGGGCCGCGCCCTGCTGCTGCTGGAGGCCCAGGGCCTGATCACCCTGGACGACAGCTCCAATCTCACCGCCACCCCCAACAACATCGTGGACAATCCCAAGAACCTGGAGTTCCAGGAGCTGGAGGCGGCCACCATCCCCAGCGTGTTGGCGGACGTGGACCTGGCGGTCATCAATTCCAACTACGCTCTGGGTGCCGGCCTGAACCCCACCACGGACGCTCTGGCCATCGAGTCCAGCGACTCCCCCTATGTGAACGTGCTGGTGGTCAAGGAGGGCAATGAGGACAACGAGGCCGTGCAGGCCCTGGTGGAAGCCCTGCACTCCGACGCCATCCGCGACTTCATCACCGAGGAGTTCGACGGCGCTGTGGTCCCCGCTTTCTAAATTCAGGTATCGCCGCTGTGCCGGAGAGGCTTTGTCTCTCCGGCACAGCTTTTTGCCCGTTTCCTTTGTTAAAATCGTGTAAAATTTTTTGGCCTGACCGGTAGCTTTTCCGACCCCCTCGTGCTAGAATATGGGTTGCGCTGTAGAGCGCAAATTTTTTGAAAAAACGAGAGGGTTATTGTCATGGCAGGCAAGCAGCGGACGCACTATGAGATCGATATGTGCAACGGCCCCATTCTCTCCAAGATGCTGCGATTCTCCATCCCGCTGATGTGTTCCAGTGTTCTGCAGCTGCTCTTCAACGCGGCGGACATCGTGGTGGTGGGCCGGTGGGCCGGGGACAACTCCCTGGCGGCGGTGGGCTCCAACTCCGCCCTGATCGGCCTTTTGACCAACCTGTTCGTGGGACTGGCCGTCGGCGCCAACACCATGGCCGCCAAATGCTACGGCGCCCATGACAGGGACGAGCTCCACCGGGTGGTCCACACCTCCATCCTGCTGAGCATCATCAGCGGCCTGATCCTGACGGTGGTGGGCGTCTTTGGGGCCCGGACCATCCTGATCTGGATGCAGACCCCGGCAAACGTGCTGGATCTGGCGGCCCTGTATCTGCGGATCTACTTCCTGGGCATGCCAGCCACCATGGTCTATAACTTCGGCGCCGCCCTGCTGCGGGCGGAGGGAGACACCCAGCGGCCGCTGTACTTCCTCTCTCTGGCGGGCGTGGTCAACATCGTGCTGAATCTGTTCTTCGTCATCGTGTGCCATCTGGATGTGGCAGGCGTGGCCATTGCCACGGTCATCTCCCAGTGCATCTCCGCCGCCCTGGTGCTGCGCTGCATGGTGAAGGACACCGGCCCCCTGCATCTGGACCTCAAAAAAATGCGTCTGCACCCCAGCACCTTGAGCCAGATCCTGCGGATCGGCCTGCCGGCGGGGTTCCAGGGCATCCTGTTCTCCCTGTCCAATGTGGTCATTCAATCCTCCGTCAACAGCTTTGGCTCCATCGTCATCGCGGGCAACGCGGCGGCATCCAACGCCGCCAACTTCGTCTATCAGGCCATGAATACCTTCCAGCAGTCTGTCACCTGCTTTGCCGGGCAGAATATCGGCGCGCGCAAGCCCCGGCGTGTGCTGACGTCCATGTATGTGTGTCTGTTCTGGGCGCTGCTGTTTGGGGTGGTGCTGGGGGTGCTTTCCTGCGTATTCGGCACGCAGTTTCTCTCCCTCTATTCGCCGGATCCCGCGGTGATCGCCGTCGGGCTGGAACGGATGTATATCGTCTGCGGGCCGTATTTCCTCTGCGGCCTGATGGACGTCATGACCGGCGTGCTGCGCGGTCTGGGCTATTCCCTGCTCCCCATGGCCGTCTCCCTGCTGGGTGCCTGTGCGTTCCGCATTCTATGGGTGATGACCCTCTTTGCCGCCGTGCCGACCATGGCCTGCCTGATGATCTCCTATCCCGTCTCCTGGGCCCTCACCTTCCTGGTGCTCGTGCTGATCTTCGCCATTCTCTGGCGCCGGCTGCGAGGAAACTATACCGCGGAGGAATGGGCCGCGCAGTGAGGCAGGATTCATAAAAAAACAAGGATTCATTCGGGACATGAATGAATCCTTGCCGCTCGGCTGTAAATGGCGTGGACAGGGGAGTAAACAATGGCAAAACCAGAAACAGCCCGATAAGTTTCTGCGAAGCTTCAAGGATATGCGCCAGCAAACAATGAAAAACGCAGTGCCGCGATGTGCATCGCATAATGTGATTCTCTCGTGTGCGACTGGAAAAACGCTTTTTGCATTCAAAATTTCCTTCCCGTTTATTCATTCGTATTTTAGCATGCTTCCCGCGTTACATTCCAGCAGGATGCAAAGATTACAAGTAAAAACAAAAATCGGAAACCTCAACGGCTCCACCGGCGCCAGGCGAATCCCATTGCCGTCTTCCATCATGCCCGCTATTATATATAGCACAAATGCGCCGCCTTGCGGGAGCGTTTTATGAGATGCGCAGCGGGAATTGACCGATACAGATCGTCCGGCTATACTGTTGACGGTACGGACAAGGGGGTGCGCGCTATGCTCTTTCAGGACTGCTTTCCCATATGGGACAAGTTGGAGCCAGGACAGAAAGAGCAGCTGCTTGGCAGTTTAATCACCCGGACGGCGGAAAAGGGCACGGTCTTACACAACGGCAGCATGGATTGCACCGGATTGCTTGTGGTGGAGTCGGGGCAGCTTCGAGCCTATATCCTCTCCAGCGAGGGCCGGGAAGTCACCCTCTATCGCCTGTTTGATCGGGATATCTGCCTGCTTTCCGCCTCCTGCATGATCCGCTCGATACAGTTTGACGTGACCGTCGTGGCGGAAAAGGACACGCGGCTGTGGATCATCCCCGCAGAAATCTATAAAAGCATCATGGAATCATCCGCGCCGGCGGCCAATTTCGCCAACGAACTGATGGCCACCCGCTTTACCGACGTCATGTGGCTGATCGAACAGATCCTGTGGAAAAGCCTCGATAAGCGTTTGGCGGCGTTCCTGCTGGAGGAAGCCGCCATTGAGGGAAACAACGAATTGAAAATTACGCATGAGGCCATCGCCAACCACATCGGTTCCCATCGCGAGGTCATCACGCGGATGCTGCGCTACTTTCAGGGGGAAGGGTTGGTCAGGCTATCCCGCGGCATGGTGGCGATCCTCGCCGAGGAACGGTTGAGGGCCCTGGCGGGAACGGATACGTGACCGAGGCGCTACGCCTTCCCGGCCTTTGCTTTGCAGATCAGCTGCGTCATCGTTCCCATCGGGCAATAGACGCACCAGCTGCGCGGCTTGAACAGCGCCATCGTGATCAGCCCGAGCACCGTGGAGGTCAGCATTACGCTGTAAAAACCAAAGGCGAACTGCGCGACCCCTTCGTGAAAAAGCGTCCCGTGATAGGCCCAGTGCCACGGCAGTTTAAAAGTCCACAGCAGCGTGACCACCTGTTTCATATCCTGCGCTCCGGCAAACACCAGATATGTGTTCAGGAGCATCAGGAAAAACATGGCGAAGAAAAAGATCAAAAAGCCGTAACGGAACCCTTTGCTCTTCATCCAACGGGGGATGTCCTTTTTCCGCGACAGTCCCAGGCGGCCTCCAAGCAGGCTGAAGAGCTGTCCACGGCCACAATACCGGTTGCAGTATCCCTTCGTTCCCTTGACGAGCGCGATGACAAGCGGGATAAAGAAGCACAGCAGGCCCAGCCAGGCAAAGAGTATGTTGAAAAACCCCAGCACGAGATACAGCAGCGAAGCGATCCAGAGATAATCGTACCAGCGCTTTTTCATGTTTCCACCTCCTGGATAACGATCACGCTGGCCGGGCACTCTCTGGCGCACTTTCCGCAGCCGACGCATTTTTCTGCGTTGACCCGCGCGGTCAGCCCCTTCACAATCCCAATGGCCTGCAGCGGGCATACCTTTACGCAGCAGCCACAGGCCACGCAATGCGCCTCATCCACCAAGGCTTTGCGCCTCTTTTTCACCGCTCCCACAGACGAATCCCTCCATTTGTATCATACTTTTGCTTTTGCTTTCAGCGCTCGATCGCGCCGGAATAGGCGGAAATCCCGCCGATGTCCGTTGCGCTTTCATAGCCCATGCGCCGCAGCGTATTCGCGGCCATGCGGCTGCGCGCCCCGGACTGACAATAGACGAAAATTGGGATGGATTTGTCCTTAACCACCGCCGTCACCTTGCCGATACTCTGCAGGGGAACATGGTTGCTGCCGGGAATCCGGCCGCCTCGGAACTCCTCCGCTGTTCGCACATCCAGCAAAATCGCGCCGGGCGTTTCCTGATACGCCTTTACGCCCTGATCAATATCCGTCCGCTTAAAAAAATCAAAGATTCCCACGGTTTCCACTCCTTAGAGCATGGCGAGAATGTCCTTTTTCGGACGGGCGCCCATCGACTGATTGACAACCTTGCCATTCTTCATCACCAGCAGCGTGGGAATGCTCATCACGCCAAACGCGCTTGCAAGCTCCGGCTGCTCGTCCACATTGATCTTGCCGACTTTGATATCCGCGCGCTCATTGGCGATCTCCTCAATGATCGGAACCACCATGCGGCAGGGGCCGCACCACGGCGCCCAGAAGTCGAGCAAGACAGGGCGGTCTGCTTTCAGGACCTCGGTTTGGAAGTTTTCCCTGCTGATATTCATAGCCTTCATCTTTACGGCCTCCTTTGTTCTGTTTGTGGCCTTATTCTACCTGAAAATACGCCGCGCTTCTGTGATGAAGTCACCAAACAGCGTTTGCTCTTAGCATAAGCCTGAAAACCGCTTTATTCGTTTGAAAGCTTCTGGATAAAGCGCTGCAGGGCGGGATTATCGTTATCCCTGCGCCAGGCGATCAGGATCTCCTCGGTTTCTTCCTCCCCGGAAAGAGGAAGGAACACGACGTTTTCCGTGCCGATGTCCCATGGATGAGAGTATCCCGGCACGATGGAAATGCCTTCTTCCGCCGCCACCATCATCAGGATGCTCTCCATGTCGTTGGAGCGCAGGATGATATTGGGCTGATACCCCGCTCGCTGATAGAGGCTGATATAGAAAGCATCGCCGAAAGAATTGCCCGTGCCCGAAGGAGACATGTAGAGGATGTTTTCCTGCTTGAGCTCCCTGCGGGTGAGCTTCTTTCGCCTGGCGAGCGGATGATCCGCATAGAGCGCGACATAAAGCGGCACGTGTTCAAAGACCCGAAGTTCAATCGCTTCTTCCTGACGGATGTTCGTGCTGTCCCATGTGAAAATCACATCGTATTCTCCGTGGAGAACGCCGGAGGCCAGCATATCGGTATCGCAGCGGTAGCACGAGATCAGCACATTGGGGTATTCCTGATGAAAGCCGCGCAGATGTTTGGGAAGATCGCTGTGCTCATAGCCCTTCGTGTATCCGAGGCGCAGTTCGCCCTCCAGGCCGACCGACGCTTCGCGGATGCGCGCCAGCGCCACGTCCATTCGCCCGAGAATTTCCCGCGCTTCCTTGAGAAAGACCTTTCCCGCAGGCGTCAGGGAAACCGGGCGGCTGTTGCGGTCAAACAGCTTCGCTCCAACATTTTCTTCCAGCGCGTGGATCTGCTGGGTAATCGCGGTCTGCGAAATGTACTGGCTTGCGGCCGCCTTGGTAAAGCTCCCATTCTCCGCAACGGATACAAAATAGCGCAGCTGATTCAGGTTCACGGGATTTCCTCCATGCATTTCATAAGTTTATCTTATTATAGTATGCAAATGTTGAATTTGCAATCCCGCTTCGGAGGATGTATAATAACCATGTCTTTGTGAAATCGAATAAAAATATCTTTCCAAAGCAGCCGTTTGATAGAGCCGTTTGATAGGAAAAATGCGTTTGAGCAGAAAGAGTAGCGGAGAGAAAGCCTTCAGAGAGATGCCGGCCGGTGCGAGGCATTGGAATATTTCCGTGAAGTTCATTCTGCGAGCGGTGTGTTGAACCAGCAGTAGGCACAACGGGTGCGACCGTTACATCGCCAGGACTTTTAAACCCATAAAGACGCCGGCCTGCGTGCCGGCAGGGAGGCAACGTGCGATCTGAGGCCACGCGTTCGTTTGCGCGGGAAGGACCGGTTTTCGTGTCTCCGATGGGTGCGAAGCCCGATGAGGCATGTGCCGCAAGGCAGATGCGAAACAGAGTGGTAACACGAACATTTCGTCCCTGTATTCGATGGGTACAGGGATTTTTTATGGCTTTTTTCATCCCTCATGGATGAAGAAATAGATATTTAGCTGGAGGTAGGAACCATGAAAAAGACAATTACCCTGCTGGCAACCCTTTTGCTGATGCTTGCCATGTGCTTCGGCGCCTGCGCCGAGAGCTATTCCGTCGGCGTCTGCCAGCTGATGGTGCACGACTCCCTGGATCAGGCGACGCAGGGCTTCACCGACGCGCTGACAAAGGCGATGGAAGACGCCGGACATACGGTGGAAATTGATACGCAGGTCGCGGGCGATGCCAGCCTCTGCACCACCGTGGTCAATGCGTTCAACGCAAAGCGGGTCGATTTGATCATGGCGAACGGAACGCCCGCCCTGCTGGCCGCCGCCAACATGACGACCGAAACCCCGATCCTGGGCACTTCCGTCACGGATTACGCCGACACCTTCGCCGGCGGGATTCCCGCCAACGTGACCGGTACCTCCGACGCCGTCCCCTTCGCGGAGCAGGCGCAGATGATGATCGACACGCTGGGTTTGACCGAGGGCGACCAGGTGGGCGTGCTCTACTGCACCAACGAGTCCAACTCTCTGATCCAGTATGAGGCCGTCAAGGCACTGTTTGAAGAAGCGGGCATCGTCGTAAGCGCCTACACCTTCTCCGAGACGACCGAGCTGCAGGCCGTGGCGACCTCCATGGCCAATGAATGCAAGGCCGTGTACATTCCCTCGGACAACACCGTCGCCGCCAACGATACCATCGTCGGCACGATCTGCACGGAGAAGAACGTTCCCGTCTACACCAGCTACGGCGGAACCATCTGCTATGCCAGCCTGGCCATCGACTACTACCAGCTGGGCTATGAGACCGGCCTGATGGCCGCGGACATCCTGCTCAACGGCACGTCCCCGGCGGACATCGAGATCATGACGCTGACGCCCTCCGTCGCCTACAACGCGGAGCTGTGCGCGCAGCTGGGCGTCGAAGT
>ENA-ORNG01001419-ORNG01001419.1-human-gut-metagenome-genome-assembly--contig:-NODE-1419-length-17170-cov-9.566521_pt1 | contig 17170 bp, 16 predicted proteins | sample MGYA00242113_ERZ509018 | MGnify/ENA primary metagenome ERZ509018 (study PRJEB26280, sample SAMEA2338711) | human gut metagenome | biome: human gut; feature: human-associated habitat; material: faeces... | reverse complement strand
TCCGGCTCGTTGCCGTGCTTCTTCTTCACGTTCTCGATCACGCTGGTGAGATATGTGTTCATGGCTGTTTTAATCCTCCTTTATTTTATCAAGAACAGTTCTCAACCTTGCGAATTAGGAAAACGGACAATCCTTCCTTTCGAAAATGTAAGGCGTATATTTCCCCAAGCTTCTGTGGGCTCAAAGGCCCTTTACAAAAGCCTCCATTCGCCGCAACCCCTCCTGGATGCTTTTCTCGCTGGTGGCGTAAGACAGGCGGATAAATCCCTCGCCGCCTTGGCCAAAGCCTGTGCCGGGCACGACAACCACATGTTGCTCCTGCAGCAGCCGCATCGCAAACTCCTGGGATTTCAGTCCAGTCCCGGAAATATTGGCAAATGCATAGAATGCGCCCTTTGGCCACAGACAGCTAATCTTTTCAATATTATTGAGTCCCTTGACAATCAGCTCCCGGCGACGGCGATACTGGCACTTCATTTCTTCCACGCAGTCCTGGTTTCCTGTAAGCGCCGCCACCCCGCCCCACTGAACGCCTTCATTCACAGAAGAAAGTACGTTTTCCAGAAGCTTTGTCATAACAGTCGTGACTTCTAAAGGCGCAGCGCTCCAAGCTAAACGAAAGCCTGTCATAGCATATTTCTTAGAAAAGCCGTCTACCACTACTGTACGCTCTTTCATCCCCGGAAAACTGGCAATACTGGTATAAGGCTCCCCATCCCAAATCAGTTCGCGATAAATCTCGTCTGTAAGAACATACAGGTTTCGCTCTTTTGCCAGATCCGAAATTTGGCGCAGGTTTTCCGCGCTGGCTACACCGCCGGTTGGATTGGAAGGCGAATTGATCAAGATAACTTTGGTCTTTGGCGTAATCGCATTCCGCAGGTCGTCAATCTCGTACATGAATCCGTTTTCTTCCTTGACTTTCACAGGAATGGGGACGGCACCTACCTGCATCATCAGGCCTTTGTAATTGGCCCACCCGGGGTCTGGCAGCAACACCTCATCTCCGATATCCAACATGGCGGTGCAGGCAAGATTCAGCAGACTGATTGCGCCGGCCCCAATCAGGATCTCACTCGGCTGATAATCCAGCCCCCGCGCCTGATAAGTCGCAGCCACGGCCTTCCGCAAAGCAGGAATGCCGGTATTGGGCGTATAGTGGGTTTCCCCGCGCCGAAAGGAGGCTACCGTCGCATCAACGACATGCTGCGGGGCCGTAAAGTCCGGTTCCCCCAACGCGAAGCTGATGACATCCTTCATTCCTGCTTGCATAGCGAACATTTCTCGAATTAGAGAGCCAGGAATCTGCTTGCTTTTCTTCGAAACTATTGACATATCTATATTTTCCTTTCTGTCCTTTCGAGTTCCATTATTCGGTCTAGGCATATCCATGCGCATGTTGTCCTCGGTATACACAGGAGAGATGCTCCCGACAGCCCGACGCACCAGGACGACATTCCAGAAGGCTCTCCTCACATCCACCCAGCGGGCGGGTAGAGCACTGTCCCGCCAGCGTCCAAATGGCGTCTACATCTCTGTCCGCCCCCCATACTTGAATGAGAGAACCGCCTTCCGCTCCTTGAATGCCGCCTTTTCCAATCAGGACTGATTTCACAGGCGCCAGCATAGAGATGGCATCCAACTCCGTAATCACTTCTCCAGCTAATGGAAGCAGTCCGCAGGCCATCCCATGGGAGGCTGAGACATGTTTTCTTTGAGACAACGCTACTGCTGATGAGATATTTCCGGACGTTAGTTTTTCTGTCCCTGCTGCTATGAGGACCCGGATTCCTTCGGTCTCAATGGCACTAAGCGCCGCGCCATAGCTACCGCCCCCGGGACTCCCCGCAAGAAGAGCCGCTCCGCCGCTGCAATCAATTAAATTCGCTCCAGTAACCAATACACATTCCGGTCCAAACTTCAAAAAGGCATCTCTCTCCAAGCCATCCAGGGACCGTATGCCCTGCCGGCTGAGAAGTACCGTATGTGGATTGGAGCTCTCTTTCAAATTGGCCACAGCCCCGCGGCATGTTACCCGGCCGCACAGCCTCAGGTGCGATCCCGTCAGAATGGCGCTGAGACAGGAGGTTGTGGTTCCGCCCTTCAAAATTAATGTTCCATTTTCCAGTGCGGTCTGAACTTCCGGCCGCCTGGAAATTGCCTCGGCAATCAGCCACTTTGCGGCATTCACACTCAAAAAAATCTGAACACGTTTCAAATTTTTTACCTCATGTTGTCAAAACCCTCAGCAAAACTTCTGTTGTCGAAATCATGTCTTCAAACAGGATATGTTCCTTGCACCCGTGAACTTCCTGCATACCTACCCCGATATTGATAGCAGCCAGACCATTTTCAACCAGCCATGTGATGTCGCTGCCGCCGAGCGTCTGTTCAATGACCGGTGTGATGCCAATACTGCGCATGGCCTCACAGGTCTTTTCAATAATGGGTGCGGTAACCGGAATACAAAACGCATTAGAGACCCGGTTCTCGGTTTTGCAGAATTTTGCGCCCCAGGCCTGACAAACCTTTTCCACGTGGCCGCAAATATTCTGTACAATCGACTGGAGCTCCTCCTCCTCGTAGGAGCGAACCTCCACATCAAAATCCGCTTTCTCTGGGACGATGTTGGTTTGCCCGGGGCAGAGCAAATTGGCCACGTTGACAACGCTAATTTCCGACACACGGCCGCATTCGATGCCGGAAATACACTCTGCCACAGCTTTCAGAGCATGGATGCCTTTTTCAGGAGAAACGCCCGCATGTGCGCTCTTTCCTTGGATAGAAAAGTGAATCTTCATATATGCAGCCGCCTGGTTCACCAAGTGCCCCACATCCTCATTGTCTAAAACAATGGCCTCTTTGCTGATAATTTTGCTGTAGTCAGCGTATTTGGAGCCGAGAATGCCGTTTTCCTCACAGATAGTCAGCAGAAATTCGATCGGCCGATGCGGCAAGCCTTTCTCAACAATCGTCTGGACAGCCTCCATAGCTGCAGCAATACCGGCTTTATCATCACTGCCTAGAATTGTGGTTCCATCGCTGTATATGACCCCATCTCTCAAAATAGGAGAAATCCCATAGCCCGGGGCCACAGTGTCCATATGGGCGCAAAGAAGCAGAGGAGCGCCTGTACCTGGTAGAATCGCATGGAGATTCCACCCGTTGGAGCCGAACATTTCCCCAATCTCCTGTCGTTCCCAATGGAGTCCAAGAGAAGTCAATTCTTCCTCCATCATGATGCAAAATTCTCGCTCTTGATAGGTCTCGCTGGCACAGGTAACATATTGGAGAAAGCGTTGCAGCAAACGTTCTTTGTTCATACTAACATCCTCTCATTCATTCCGCAAAATGCGTCTCTTTGTCATTGGCAAACTGATCGTAACATGCTATAATATGTTAAATTGTCCACGAAACCTTTCTGCTAGTAGTCACCCGAACACCCGCAGATGTATAACAGCTCAGGAGGGGATGTGAAATGGCTCTTACCGTCGCCGATGTATTAAAGCTGAAGCCCTTTGCCACCGGCAAGGTAATCGCAGGGGAAAACGGTGTTACCCGTAAAGTTGAGCACGTCAGCGTGATGGAGGTGGATATCACAGAATGGTTTTCCTCAGAGCTGGTTCGAGGTGCCTCTTTGGAAATTTCCTCAATGTATGCCCTGGTCGACCATCCTGAGCGGCAGGTGGAAGCCATCCGACGCCTGAACAAGAGCGGAGCTGCCGGGCTTGTCCTCTGTTATGTGGGAACAGTTTTAAAGGACGTCTCTCAGGAGCTCATTGATGTGTGCAACGAACTGGATTTTCCTTTGATTGTGATGTTTTCTCTGGTAGGCTACAAAGAGATTATCCGTGCTGTATCCGATGCGCTTTTGGGGCTTGATAATCAAAAGCTGCGAGACGCCATTGACATCTATGAATATGTGACGGAACTGCTGATGGAGAGCAGGAACAACTCCTCGCTGGTCATGTCTCTGGAACATATGCTGGAAAAGCGCGTGATGTACTTTGATCAAAATGCCGAGCCCATCTACATCTCCGGCTTTTCCAGAGCGCGAATCCAGATGGTTGAACGGTATATCAAAAATCATTTCTCAGAGTTTTTGCTCCACCATTCCAGCCAGACCATTTCCTGCCCGGGGATAGATGAGCAGCTCTATCTGCGCCCAATCTATAATAAGGCATTCTATTTTGGCACTTTGGTAATTGTAGGGTGCAGGTTTTCTGATTTGGATAAAATTGCGATTGCCCAGATCTGCAATGCCTTGAGCATTTCCAGTCTAAGCCAGATCAGCATCAGCCAGCAGCAAGAAAAACTGCGCACAGATTTTATACGGGATCTGTTGACCATCCATCTATCTGAAGAGGATATCTTTCGCCGCAGCACAGCGATTCACTGCGACATCTCCCAGGTAGAGGGATGTATTGTGCTGGATATCTGCAATTTCAAGCAGTTGATCAAACAATACAGCGAGGAGAAAATCGCTTCTTTAAAATGTGACTTTTATGAGTTGGTGCAAAGCGAACTCAGCGCTTTAGGGGACAGGAGTATCTGCTGTGTACTGAGTGATAAGGTCGTAATCCTCCATATTCAGACGCCCAAGCAAACGATTTTGCAGGTAGCCCGTTCTCTCCAGCGGGTCCTTAAGCGCAAAAATATTGAGGTTTCCGCCGGAATTGGATATCGCTGTAAAAGTGTGCGGGATATCCAAACCAGCTACGAAACCGCAAGACTGGCGCTGCAAATTGCAACCTCTGGTTTTGCGCCCTCTACCTGTGTGGACAGCGAGGAGTTTCCCGCCTATATGATGCTGCTTCAGACTTATCAGGCCGACCCTGGACTGGTCCCGCAGTTGATTGACCGTCTTTTAGCCCCTGTCCGGCAATATGATCAAACCCGAAACGGTGCCTTGGAAGAGACCTTCCGCGCACTTTTGCGCTGCGACATGAATTACAATCTGGTTGCCGAACAGTTGTTTTTTCATAAAAACACCGTTCTTCAGCGCAAGCAAAAAATTGTATCTCTGTATAAGGAGGATCCTTTTCAGTTGCCATTGCGCCGCCAGTTTGAATTCGCGTTTATTTTAGAGGGCTTATACGTGCGGAAGGGTTCCTCTGATTCCGGCGATATTTAAAGATTCCCGGTTGTCGATGCAACTCATTCGACAACCGGGAATCTTCTTCACGGCAGATACTCAGGCGTTTTCTTGGCGCAGGACTTCCGCCATCGGAACATGGTCAAACTCAAAATCATAGTAGCGGGGGTTCATAACGGAGAATGGCTTTCCTGAATTGTATTGCTCCCGGGCGGGCACGCCTACGATGCTGACAAAGTCGCCAACTTCAATTACCGTGTTGGTCAACGGATGGCAGGTCTTTGTATCCACGCATTGAACGATATCAGGGCTGGTAATCCATGGCTTGCCGTTCTTCCACATCACATGATACTCATTCTCGAACCACAGCTTATAGGTATTGCCAGCAAACTCGTCCACACCTTCCAGCTCCAGCGTGCCATAGTACAGGCCGTCGATGGTCTTTCCCTCTTTTTTGACCATCTTCGTTTTTGCCAGAACATAACCGCCGGCGGCTTTCTTCCGCTGCCGCGGCCACGGGGTCCTTCCCTACCTCGTTGGCCTCCCGAATGGTCTTGCCAATCTTGAAGCACTGGCTGAGCGTGCCGGGGACCAGCGCGTCCTTGACTTCCTTACCGGACATGATGTAGCACGCGTGGGCTACCATACCGAAGCCGGAGTCAGCCAGCATCTTGCCGTTGCGCTCGATCATCTGGCTGTTCACACAGCGCGTCAAGATATTGGTGTCGCCATAGCCGTTGACGATGGCCACCGGCAGACAGGGCTTATCCATAACAAGCGGCAGCGCCTGGGTCATCTGCGGATAGGCACGCCCCGCGGCGTCCGCGTCGATATACGTCAGGCCCTTGTCGAATCCAACGGACATGGGCATGCAGCTGTTTCCGCCGCCCAGCTCAATGGCAAACAATGCGCTGATCTTCTTCCCGGTGTATTCCTCCAGGACATCCAGGGACTTGGAAAGCATCTCCTGGGGAGAATAGGGCGGATCAACGGGCACGCCGTTGCGCTTTTGCTTGGCAATGATCTCATCTGTTTTGGGGGCGATAGAGCCCATCAGAAAAACAGACGCATAGGTGTCATCATCCTTCAGATCGTCAAAGCTGGTTACCTGGAGGGGCTTCCCCTTCTCCAACACCTCTGTCAGGGCTACGATGCCGGCCTCAGGGTCACCGCCGCCACCGCAGCCGAAGAAGCAGCAGCCAGTGGCAAAATCCTGAATATCCTGCTTTGTCTTTAACTCAAACGCAACCATAAAAGCGCTCCTCACTTTCTAACTTATCATATAACTGTTGCGTAGGATTACCGATCTGTATAAATGCTGATGTCTGGCATGTACATATCCATGCCCAGCGCATAATACTTCAGTTCACCGGTTTCATTGTAATAGTCCGCAACAGGCCAATCAATGTATGTGGACTGATACGCATAGGGATTCGCCATATCGGCGACTGGTGCCGACGCACACAGCTCTGCCATCACATAGTCCTGCAGTTCCATGGCAGCGGCATTTCTCTCATCTGTATCCAGAATGGTGACAGCAGTGTCCAACCGTTCATCCAGCTCCGGCGTGGAAACCCAGGTGGGATTCTCAAACGTTCCCTGGGTTGCGCTGCCAAATAGAGTGCGCATCACAGAAGCGGCGTCATTGACAGAGGGCGTGATGTTGCAGGTAGATACATTCGGCGCACTATCCGGGTTGGAAATCTGCTCCTGATAGGTCAGCCAGGGACCCTTCCGGATATTCATAGTGATGCCGACTTGCGCGCAGTTGGCCTGCAGGGACAGCATCATTTTTTCCAGAGCTGGAGCCGAATCCAGGAGGAAACACTCCAGTTCAATGTCCTGATATGTGTCCGCATACCTCGACTGGGCCAAGTATTCCTTCGCCTGCTCAATATCATAGTTATAAGTCGTACAGCTGTCGTTATGGCCGTTGATTGCGGAGGAGACCGGTCCGACGCTACGCTCTGCGCCGTAGAATACAGGGCCGAGGAAACTCTCATAGTCCAGCAGGCAGGACAACGCCTTGCGGTAGTTCAGATCGTCTGTGGGGGCGGCCTGCGTATTAAAGAAGATATACTGGGTGCAGGCCCATGTGGTAAATGCCAGTTCAACCCCCTCAATCTCATCCAACGCCTCATAGTTTTCCGGAGCAAACCACGGAGAAGAAATTTCCAGCTCCTGATTGGCCATCATAGTCTGCTGGGTACTGGGCTCAGTCAGATAAATAGCCTGAAACTGCTCGGGGGCATTTTCGCGGCCCTCCCAGCCCATATGCCAGTCAGGGAAGCGGCTTGCTAGGAAATAATCAGAATGCACCATCTCTGTAGCTGTGTAGGGACCAGAGCCAGCGTCGTTGTCCAGCAGCCAGGCCATGGCATAGTCGCCATATTCGCCGTAGGTGCCGTCATCCACAATATTGGCCATGACCGTCTCTTCGTCCAAAATGTACAGGTGCCAGATGATGCCCATAAAAGAACCCAGAGGCTCGGCGAGAACAAATCTCACTGTGTAATCATCGTCCGCCACGCATTCCTCCACGGTGTCGAAGAGGTACGCAAATCCCTGTCCAATCGTTTTGAAGCGGTTAAAGGAAAACACGACATCGGAAGCTGTCAGGTCGTTTCCGCTGTGGAACTTCACGCCCTCCTTCAGATGGAAGGTATACTCCAATCCATCCGGGCTGGCCTCCCAATCGGTGGCCAGGTTCGGCGTTTCATCTGGATAGGTGAGATTATCATACAGATTTTCAACACATACGCTGCCGACCAAGTCCGTAATCACCGCCGGATCAATCTTGGGCGTACTGTCCGCAGAGAAGCGGATGATGCTGGGGCGGGTGCCGTCTCCCGTCTGAGCGTCTGCCGGGTCGCCCGCAGTGTCTCCGCCGCACCCGGACAGCAGGCCGACGCAGCTCAAAAGGGCCAGGACCAATGCAAGAATTCGTTTCATAATCTTCCTCCTTTATTACAGTCGTATAATTTACACCTCCGGCGGCAGCCGAAAAGCGTGTACAGAGAGAATGCCCTATTTATCTATCAAATGACAGCGGACCGTATGCCCTGGCTCCACCTCCCGCATCACCGGGTCTTCTTTTGTGCACCGCTCGCATTTGTAGGGGCAGCGGGTGTGAAAACTGCAGCCCGTCGGCACATTGACCGGGGACGGAATTTCCCCCACGCACTCCACTGCCTTTGGTTTGATGGTCTCGTCCTCCTCCGAAACTACCGGGATCGAGGACAGCAGCATCTGTGTATAGGGGTGCAGCGGATTTCGATAGAATGTCTCGGTGGGGGCGATTTCGCAAATCTTGCCCAGATACATGATCGCCACCCGGTTGGAGACGTTCCGCATTACGCCCATGTCGTGGGTGATGAACATATAGGTGAGGTTCTGCTCCTTCTTCAGCTTGATGAGCATGTTGATGATCTTGGCCTGGATGGAGACATCCAGAGAAGAGGTTGGCTCATCCAGAATGATGAACTTGGGATTGCAGCACAGTGCCCGGGCTATGGAGACCAGCTGCTTCTCACCGCCACCGATGGAGTTAGGCGACTTGTACATGAAGTCGGCGGGAAGTTCTACCATCTCCAGAATCTCAAGGATCTTATCGTCAATCTCGTTCTTGGGAACTACCTTATGTACCTTCAGCGGCAGACTCAGAATGCTGCGCACATCCTGATAGGGGTTTAGGGAAGAGCCGGGATCCTGAAAGACGATCTGCGCCTCGCGGCGGAATTTCATGCTCCTCTTCCGCTTGGTCTCCTTTGTGAAAACCTCGCCCTCAAAGTCGATCTCGCCGCCCGTCATCCCGTACATGCCCATAACGGTATAGGCAATCGTGCTCTTTCCGGAGCCGGACTCACCCACAAGGCCCATGACATCCCCATGGTTGATGGTCAGGTCCACGCCATCCACTGCCCGCACAAACCGGTCTTTTCCCACAGGAAAGTACTGCTTCAGGTTCTTTAATGTCAATAACTCATTCGACATGGCCGTCTCCCCTCTCCTTGGCAGGTCCCTTGTCCTCATAGAGGAAGCAGGACACCGCATGATTTTCTGCAGCCATGTATGTGCCCGGTTTTTCCTGCTTGCAGCGTTCTGTGCAATGAGGGCAGCGGTTGAAGAACCGGCACCCCTTTGGTGGATTTACATAACTTGGAATGTAGCCGTAAATGCCGGCTGAAATTCCGCCGCCGGTAAGCCGCGGCACACATGCCAGCAAGCCTTGGGTATACGGATGCAGCGGATTTTTGAAAAGCTCAGCGGTATCGCAGTTCTCCACGATGTTTCCCGCGTACATGACGTAAATACGGTCCACCAGCTCTCGGACCACGCCCAGCGAGTGGGTGATCATGATCAAAGAGCGCTTTTCCTCCTCCACCAGCCTGCGCAGAAGCTTGTGGATCTGCCCCTGAACCGTGACGTCCAGCGCGGTACCGGGCTCATCCGCGATCAGCAGCTGACGGGGCGTCAGAAGCGATGTGGCAATGCAGATTCTCTGCCGCATACCGCCTGATAACTGGTGCGGGTACGAGTTCAGAATGCGGTCCGGGTCCGGAATCATCACGCTGTCAATCGCCTTCCGGGCCGCGTCCAGCATTCCCTTTTTGTCATGCTTATCAAACTGCCCGGAGTATTTCAGCACATCCATCATCTGCTGGCCGATCGTGAATACAGGGTTCAATGCCGCCATGGGCGACTGGGAGATCATGGAGATCTTGCGGCGCCGTAGATCCAAAAGCGCCTTCGCATCCATGGCCAGGATATCCTCACCGCCAAACAGGAGCTTAGACCCCTCTCCCACCTTGATACCCCGTTCGTCCAGTGTCCGCATGACCATTTTCATCGTTGTGGTCTTTCCGCAGCCGGACTCGCCCACAAGGCCGATTTTTTCGCCCTTACCCACGTACAGATTGATGTGATCCACCACTTCGGCAAAGCCCCGATATGTCTTGTACCATACAGAGAGATCCTGAATATCCAGCAATTTTTCATCCATCACTGTTTCCCCCTGTCCAGCATATCCCGAATTCCGTCGCCCAAGAAGTTAAAGCCAAGGATGACAAACACAATGGCAAGGGCGGGGAATGCCGTCATCCACCAATAGTCCGGCATGTAAGTCGACCCTTCGGAGATCATCGTGCCGAAGGACGGCGTGGGGGGCTGTTCGCCCAGGCCGATAAAACTCAGGGATGCGCCCAGCAGAATAACCCAGCCAACGTCCAGCGCCATCTTTGTCAAAACCGGGGACAAGCAGTTGGGCAGCAGTTCCTTGAAGAGAATATGCGCCCTGCTCGCGCCGACAAGTTCGGCATTCTTGATAAAGTACTCCTTGCTATATCCGGTCGCCATACTATAGACCAGTCTTGTATACCATGGCCACCAGGAAAGGGTCACCGCAATCATGGTATTCGTCATGTTCGGCTCCATGAGGGAGGCTATGGTCATGGCCAGCACCAGTGACGGCAACGCCAGGAAAATATCCGTCATGCGCATGATGACGGTGTCCACCCAGGTGTGGTGATAATATCCCGCCAGAAGACCCAGAAACGTCCCCACGGGAACAGAGATCGCCAGTACCACCACTGCCATTTTCAGGGCGCCGCGGAATCCGAAAATCACGCGGGAGAGGATGTCCCGCCCCGTCACATCCGTCCCGAACCAAAACGTGGCGTTAGGTGCCACGCCGGCATTGGCCAGATCCACATAGGCGCCGGCATGTTCCGGAAACGGCGCCACATACGGGGCAAAAATTGCGAAAATCAGGGAGATCACCACAATGGCCAATCCCACCATGGACAATTTGTTGCTGCGGAAGTTATACCAGTAAATACAGAAATTCTCCCGGGTGGATGGCTTCAGAAAGCCTTTTTTCTTTTTGGCTGCATCCATCTTTACAGGTCACCTCCCAGTCGGATCCTCGGGTCCACCATAGCATTGATCACGTCCACGATCAGATTGACCACCAAGAACGTCGCTCCGATTACAAGCACCACTGCACAGACAGAGTTCAAGTCCTTGGTAATCATCGCGTTTGCCCCGTATTTGGAAAATCCCGGCCAGTTGAATACCTGTTCCACCATGAATGCGTTGCCCACCATAGATGCAATGTCCATGCCCATAACTGTGATCACTGACGTGCTGGAGGGCTTGAACAGATATCGATTCATCAGGACTTTTTCCGGCAGGCCATAACTGCGGGAAACGCACATGTACTCCTTTCCCATATTGTCCGTCAGCGCGGAACGCATCAGCCGTGCATCCTGGAACATACCGCCCAGAGAAAGGGCAAACGCGGGCAACAGCAAATGGAGGAACGCGTCCCACGCCGTGGAAAATTGTCCCTGCACCAGGGCATCCAGCACATAGAAGCCCGTGATGGTGTCCGGCGGTGCCACCCCGGTACTCAATCGCCCAAGCGTTGGGATTACCTGCCATAGATTTCCGAATATGACCAGCAGCACAATTGCCACCACGAAGGACGGCACCGCGATTCCGATATAGGAGAACACACGGATGATACTGTCCAGAATGCCATCTCGGTGCCGGGCCGCCGCCCGTCCCAAAATCAGGGAACCGCCCACCATGAACAGGGCGGACCAGAAAATCAGTTCAAAGGTCGCCGGAAGCAGCTGCTTCATGTCCTCTGTAACAGAGCGGCGGGTGGACAGGGAAATACCGAAATCGCCATGAAGCACATCCCGAAACCACAGGATATACTGCACCGGCAGTGGCTTATCTAAATACATCTGTTTTGACAGGTTATCGACTGCCTCCTGGGTCGCGTGCTGCCCCAAAGCCAACCGTGCCGGATCTCCCGGAATAATGCGGGAAAGACAGAAAATGACAATTGAAACTCCTATCAGAACAAATACTCCCTGCAAGAGTCTTTTCAGTATATAGCGAAGCACTTTTCCAACCCCTTTCCTATTGCAGAGCCATTTGGATCACGTCAGTTCCCAATCGACTTTTCGTGTCTTTTCTTCCACCGGCCAATAGGCGTATTTGCTCTGGGAAACGCCCATCAACGCACAAGAAAGTGCGTCGTAAAGAGCCGCTCTGAATGGCTCAATGACCGGAATATCGATCCCGTGTTCCTGCAGTTTTCTCTTCACGCCATCCACCGCCGTGCTCATGCAGGTACAGCCAAAAATCACCGCCCGGGCGCCATCCTGCCGTACCGCTTGGTTGGCAGCCGCCGCAGCCTTGTCCACGAGAGCCTCCTCACTGTTGTGAAGTTCCACCACTGGCATGTGAATGACCGGAATGGATGCCAACTGCCGTTCAAAGCAATAACACCGGATATTTTCACGAATACAGCGGTCGGCATTATCCAGAATCCCGATCACAGAAAAGCGCCCGGCCATTCTGGCGGCCAGTGAACAGCTGGACTGGCATGCCCCCATCACCGGAATTCGGACCAATTCCCGGCATTCAGAGAGTGCGGGATCCAGAAAGCAATCCAGGACAATGGCGTCGAAGCCATCTTTTTCCCCCTGCTGCACCAGCTTTAATATGTAAGGCGCAGCCAGAGCCGAATCGTAAAAGCATTCAATAGACTCACTTCCACCCTCAACGATCCTGCTCTCAAGCTCCACCAGTCCCCCGGTTTCCTCCTTCAGCGCGGCGGCCAGCGCCTGACGGTCCTTTACAGAGACTGCGATCCCCTCTGTATAAATGTCCGGAACAATGTTGAGGATTCTGATCTTTCTCATAGATACCTCCTTTTCGCATCATCTAATTTTGGTCTACTGCCGTGTTATTTATGTTGAAAATTATACGATTGGATTTTGTGTAGAAATATACATTTTTCTTGGGCATTATTTTCATCATAACACACAGCCCTTATGCAAATCTCACATATATCTAGATGTCCAGAACAGCAGAAGGGATCAGGGAATCTCTGTTGTAAGCATCTATGGTCTTTCCTTGACATCTTCCTTAAGAAGCTGAGGGTAGATTTTTAACAGTAATTTGCCCAACTTTAAGTGGAGCGTCTGGAGCCCCTGCTGTATCTCATCGGCCAGACGATAGGGACAGGCGGTAGAACACCGCTATGAAGCCGCCGGAACAACTGCGTTGGCGTCTATTGCAAAGGCCCATTCCCATTGTGGAAATTCCCTGGCATTCCTCGCTGATGGAGAGACGGTCGTGCAACTCACTGAACACGGTTCTGGCGGGAGAAATCAGGAGCTGGCATTGGCCGCTGCAGAAGGAATTGCAGGACTGGACAATGTCTTAATTTTTTCCGTTGCTTCTGATGGAACCGATGGGTCCACTGATGCGGTCGGCGGAATTGTAGATAGGTTCACGTGGAGCCGACTGGAAAAGGCTGGCCTCTCCATTCACCAGATACTAGCTAATAACAGCGCCTATCATGCTTTGAAACAAGTAGATGGGTTGATTCGAACGGGTCCCATAGGGACCAATGTAAATGATGTTTTGGTGCTCCTGATTCAACAAGCTGAAAGGACATGAACAAGCGACTCTGTTGTGATTACGTATCGTGGGCAGCAAGTATCGGTGCCGAAGGCTTTCTGGAGCGGGATCGGAAGCGGGAACAGGCGTGGTAAAAACAGGAGGAAAGGCATAGCATATCCTCTCGAAATAAAACCTGAGGAGAACAAGCAGGGACTGAACGCCCGCTGAAAGATTGAAGCAGTCCGTCTCTCCAAAGATAAGGTTACAGGGTGTTAAGCCCTAATTATTGGTGCTTGAAAGAGCGTCCAGCACATACCTATTTAGTCCAACACGAGGTTGAGCCTACTCACCTCCACGTGCTCTGTAGTACACCTGCTTCCTCAAGCCTATTTTAACAAATTTCAACTTGCTGTATGAGAGGCACCTATGTTTCATCCATTTTGGTGCCTTGGAGCGTAGCGGAAAGGAATGGTCACACCTATGGAATTTAAAGAAGATATTCAAAAGAGACGCACAACATTTCAGTTTACTGGTACACCGGTAACAGCGGAACAGATTAAGTGGATTATTCGGGCCGGAATCACGGCTCCCTCTTTTGACCACAAACGCAAGTGGAATCTTATTGCGGTCACGTCGGAGATGGCAAAGCGAAAAGTCACCGACTACATTGACCCTCTGCCCTGTAAGGACACTCCTCCTGAAAATCCAGTGCAGGAGATGATTCAGATCGCTTTCCCCAAGCAAAAAAGTATGTGCGGAAGCTGGATGTGTCCTTCTGCCGCTGTATAAGCGGGAAGCACAGATCATGATGGAGGTCGGGCCCAGAAAACTGATGGACTTTGTCGAGATCTGGTGCGTCATCGAAAACGTCTTCCTAGCTACCACAGACGAGAGCCTTGGCCGCTCCATGCGAATTCCCACAGAGGAACAGCCGAGGAAGATTTTGGAAGTGCTGGGCTGTCCATCAGGATACCAGCTTCCTTGCATCATCGGAATCGGCCATATTGCAGAAGGGGCTGAATATCGGAGCAGGTTTATCCGGATTTGACGGAGTGTGTTCATTGGAAAATTGGTGAAAATACCTCAGCGGAATTTTTATATGTTGCTTTTGTGTCCGGACTGGTAGTCTATCCATTTGTCCTACACAGTGCTTAGATAATTTACTGCTACCTATCTTATTTCCTATAAATCGCCGGGGCACCAAGATTCTCCTTCCTGGTGCCTTGGCGATTTCTCCATATAAAAGCCTGTGAAAACTGAGCTGGATTCCCGCCAGCAACGTGATGAAGGCATCGCCTTGACATATGCCCGGCGGGAGGAAATAATCGACACTTGTGAAATCTCCAACAGCACCAACGCAGAAACTGCGCCGCATCAGCAATGAAAAGGCCAGCTGGATTAGGAGTTGGATCAATCAATCCGGCCGTTTCTTTTCCTCGGTTTCATATTCATTCTCTCAGATTCTTGCGTTGTCCGTCATCGCTTCATTTTCTTTTGCCCACTTGCTGGATTACGCATATCGCTGTCAGAGGAAGTATCTGATTGGCAAAAGCACTGAATCAAGATGCTTGAATCTGTGTAATTCTCTGAATTTTCTTCTTGTCTCCGCTCAACTCCCTGTTTTGTTGCTTGTACATGATGAGAGGTTGTGTATTTCTCAAATGCGGGGGAGGCATCGTGAAAGAATCGGACTGCAAACGCTATGAGGATCTGCCGCTGTTTCTGAACACGGCAACAGTGGCAAAACTTCTTGGTGTGTCACAATCCAGCTGCTACGAGCTCATGCACGAGCCGGGCTTCCCGGTACTAAAGATCGGCAGCAGGATGGTCGTACCCAAGGAGCAGTTCACCCGCTGGGGGATGAGCATACGGGAGGTGGAAAATCAGGTACGGAAGTGGAACCTACTTCTCTCTGCCCGACGAGATCTTCCTGCTGGGTCTGAATGCCGGTGAACTGGCAGTGTATAGTTACCTCAAACGGTGCGAGGACCGTAAGACGCATCAGTGCTGGCCCAACGATTGGGAGATCTGTGGGTATGAGTGAAAACACAGTGCGCAAGTACATCCGCCAACTGGAGGAACAGGAGCTCCTCTTCACAGAACCGACAGAGATTATGACCAGGGCCGGTCAGAAGCGCAATAGGAATCTGCACCACACCCTCCGTCCCACCCAGGAGGTGGTAAATGCGTACTATGACCGTCAGTTGGCGCGGCTGGAAATCACAGTAATGCGTCAGAAGGCAGCAGCGGCCCAGGCCGGCATGTGACCGCCTGGGCCGCTGTGTGCGGAGGTGACAGCGTGGGCAGGGTACAGGCATTCCGTGTGGGGACTGTGTGCCGCAGCTCCCGTTATTGATTAACGCCTAAATGGGCAGGTGGACCGAGGGGGGGAATCGTGCAGGATAAAGGCCGGGGTCGCCGGTAGCACCTCCGGCCGGTCACAACTGCCCGCAGTGCGGGCAGTTGCGAGGGTTTTGCGGTGTATCAAAAGTGGGATCAAAATCCGACCTGTGCTGTCACCTCTGCGGTCACGAACCCGGAACACCTACTGTCACAACAAAAAAACAGAGGTCAAGCCCCAGAAAGGAGCAGTTTATGGGCAGAAAAGAGAAATTCGCCTTCTACCTCTCTCCGGAGAAGAAGGCCATCTTAGAGCGGCGGTACCGGGAGGATTGAAGCCGCAGTCTCACCGCCTTCATCGAACGAGCCGTCGACTTCTATCTGGACTGCTTCAGCGCCAACAACGCAGGACTCTTTCTCCCGGCCTCCATCAAATCCTATGTGGACGGCCGACTGGGACAGTTGGAGAATCGGATGTCCTCTCTGCTGTACAAGCAGGCAGTGGAGCAGGACATGGTGGCCGGTATTCTGGCGGACGCCTATCAATTCAGCGAAGATGATCTTCAGCGACGCCGAGCGGAGAGTATCAACAATGTGAAGAAAACCAACGGCCGCATCTCCCTGGACCAACGGGTGCGTGAAGTCTGGGAGGAGGGGGATGAGTGGCAAGACTGATCGTCAAGAGTCCCTACTACAAGTGCGGCGGGAACGCCACCCTCAGCGGCTACCTGCGCTACATCGCCACGCGGGAGCGGGTGGAACTGCTGCCGGATGGCCGTCCGCCCACCCGCAAGCAGGAGCAGCTCATCACAAAACTGACCAAGGATTTCCCGGAGGCCAAGGAACTGGGTGAGTATTCCGATTACAAAGACAAGCCCACCAAGGCTAATGCCTCGGTCTTTATCACCCGAGCACAGGAGGAGAACTGGTCTCAAGTTCAACAATCAGATGGCTACATGAAGTACATTGCCACCCGGCCTCGAGCGGAGCGGCTTGGTGACCACGGGCTCTTTGGTGATGAGGAGACTGTGAATTTGGAACAGGCCATGCAGGAACTGGATCAGTACAACGGGAATGTGTGGACGCATATTCTCTCCCTGAAGCGGGAGGACGCCGCACGCCTTGGATATGACAATGCCAAAGCGTGGCGGAACTTGCTCCGCGCCAACCGCAATGAAATCGCCGCCGCCATGAATATCCAACCGAATCACTTCCGCTGGTACGCTGCCTTCCACGATGAGGGCAAGCATCCCCATGTCCACATGATGGCGTGGTCAACGGTGCCCGGTGAGGCATACCTGACGCGGGATG
>ENA-ORNG01001414-ORNG01001414.1-human-gut-metagenome-genome-assembly--contig:-NODE-1414-length-17237-cov-8.323769_pt1 | contig 17237 bp, 13 predicted proteins | sample MGYA00242113_ERZ509018 | MGnify/ENA primary metagenome ERZ509018 (study PRJEB26280, sample SAMEA2338711) | human gut metagenome | biome: human gut; feature: human-associated habitat; material: faeces... | reverse complement strand
GCTCCGGCTTGTGGACGAGACAAAGTGCTCCGCCCCACCGCAGCAGATACGCGGCGGCGGCGCAGACGTCCTCCAGCGTGCAGCCGGTCTCGGACCGGGCGGCGCGGAGGGCCTCCGTCTCCGGCAGCCGGCCGGACCCGGCGGGGTAGTAGGGGGGATTGCACACCGCCAGGTCGAAGCTCCCGGCGGGCAGCAGGCGGCGGATGTTCCGCAGGTCCCCCCGGCAAAAGGTCAGGCGGTCCGTCAGGCCGTTCCGGGCGGCGGCCTGCTCCGCCAGTTGGACGGCCTCCGGCAGCAGCTCCACGCCGGTGACGGACAGCTCCCGCTGGCGCTGGAGCAGCAGAAGGCCCAGCAGGCCGGTGCCGCTGCCCAGGTCGCAGACCCGGAGGCCCGGCCGCAGCCGGGGAAAGCTGCCCAGCAGGAAGGAGTCGGTGCCGGGGCGGAACAGGGCGTCATCGCAGACGAAGGACAGCCCGCCCGGGCAGAGGGGTTCCCAGTGGTGCAAGTTGATCCCTCCATGGATGATATCTATATTATTATAATGGAAGAACGGCGTTCTTGCAATGGGGGGATGGGGGTGCGTCCCATTGGACGCGGGAATGACAGCCATGGGGATGGCTGGGCAGATGCGCCCCCCATTCTCTTTTTGGTCTTGCCCAAAAAGAGAATGCGCCGCGCCCGGTGTAAGAGAAAAAGGCGCTGGGCGCGCTCCGGTGCAGTGGCCCTCCGCGCGCGACGGGGGTCGGCGTATTGGTGCCTGCTCCGATTTTGCCTGGCCTTCGGGCACGCTATGGCCTTCTGCGAGGTCGATACTGCCGTCCCGTGGCGGATGGTGCGGAGGGCGTCGGGGTGCAAGGACGCATTTGAGCTGCTTCTCTTTCCGCGCGTTCCGCTTCGCTACGCGCTGCCCTGGCGGTCGTGGCGGCGTGTACCACACAGGACCGAAAGCCTTCCGCGTTCCCGTAGGGGCCGATGCCCTCATCGGCCCGCCGGTACAGGCCTCTGCTGCTGCGCGCTGGCCTGGCGATCGTGGGGCGCTGCTTACAGCACGACTTGGAGCCAGCCCAGGACCAGCAGGTGGAGGGGGTAGAACCCATAAAAGAACCATTTGGAGAAGCCGCCCTGGGTGCCGTGCCGGCCTGTGTAGCGGGAGAGGAGCAGCAGTGGCAGGAATGCCCCTACGGACTCGATGGAATAGGCGTAGAGCTCCCAGTCGATGGCAAAGACGTGGTCGTAGAACAGGCCGAAGAAGGGGGCGGTCAGCAGGGAGAGGACCCCCATGTCCAGCAGGACCACCAGGCTGTAGGCGAAGGCCTGATTCCGCCAGCTGCCGTGATAGTAGTCGAAGGTCAGGATGATGACCACCCCCGTGCAGCCCCAGTCGGCCGGGACCGCCAGGATGAGCAGCGGCAGGATCAGCAGGACCTTCCACACAGCGCCAAGGCGCCGGCTCCTGCGGACGCGGATTGCCAGGACCCCCAGGAGGATGGTGAAGATCACGTTGGGCCGCATCAGCTGGATGGCCGACAGGTCCCCGCCGGCGCGGAAGTACAGGAAGGGGAACCAGCTGACCAGGGCGAACGCCGCCAGCCGCAGCAGATACCGGTCCAGATTGCGGGTATGGTGATAGCCCTCCACGGCGGCGAAGAACATGGTGGGGCCGGTGATCCTGCCCACGGTGTGCAGCAGGATCGCGGGCAGTGTCCCGTCGGGGACGAAGGCATAGGCGATGTGGTCCAGCACCATGGCCGCCACCGCCGCGGCCTTCAGCTGGTTGAGGGACAGCCCGCCCAGGGGGCGTTTCAGACAGAGACCGGTCATACGTCCCCCTCCATGGCCCGCAGGGCCGTCACCAGGGCCGGCTCCCCGGCGGGAGAGAGGATGTCCGGCGTGGTGCCCGCCTCCTCGCTGCTGGAGCCGTCGGAATTCAGGCCGAACATCATGGTGAACTGCACCAGAATGCCGCTGTTGGGCAGCTGCAAAAACACCGGGTCCAGCGCCCCAATGCCGTCGCCGCCGGTGGGGCTGCCCACCAGGGTGGCAAAGCCCGTCTCCTGGCAGAATACGGCGAAGGACTCACTGGCGGAGTACACCGCCGGACCCACCAGCACCCAGATGCGGCCATGGAAGGGGGCCCGCTCCGCCGCCGGCTCCACAGAGAGGGTGCTCTCCACAAAGTGGGTGGCGGCCTGGATGCCGTCCCGCTCCAGCTCCGGCAGGTCCGGCAGCTCCGAGATGGGATGCAGCTCCTCCGGGGAGAACGCATCCTCGATGTAGGGGTGGTTATTCTCGCTGTCCGCCAGCAGGGCGTAGTGGGTGCAGGACAGGGGGCGGTCCGTGAGAGGCGCCGCCAGCAGCTGCTGCCAGTAGACCTCGCTGCCGCCGGAGTTGTCCGTCAGGTCGATGATGAGGTCCGTGCAGTCCGCCGCCTGGCGGTAGAAGTCCCACAGCGCCGCCCGGTCCGCCTCGTATGCATCCTCGTGCTCCGCCGGGAAGCGGTCGATCTTCACATACCCCACGTCCCCGCCAGGCAGGATCAGGGTGCGGAGATTGGCGGCGGGCGTCTCTGTCCCCGCTGGATCGCCGGTGCTCTCCGTGTCGCCGTAGGTGTCCAGAAGTGCCTGGAGCTTCTCATAGCCCTGAACGGTCCCAGGGTCCGTCAGCACCTCCCGCCAGTGGGCCCGATCGGCCGGACTGTCGTCCTCGTAAGCCTGGCGGCAGGACCGGTACGCGTCCGGCTCCACGATCTGCAGGTGGCCGTAGGTCCCCAGCCGGAACAGAGCGCTGTACACGGCGGAGTAGAACATCTCGTCGCTGTCGCTCTCCTGGATCAGCTCCCGGTACTCCTGAAAGATGTCCGCCGACAGGTCGCCGGGATTGTCCCGGTCCCGGACGCCCATGCAGAGGTAGCTGTCTGCCAGGGTCCGCACCAGGTAGTCGTAGTCCTCCAGCCGCTGCGCCTGGGTCAGGCCCAGCAGGCGGTCCGCGGAGCCGCCGGTCTCCTCCGGCGTCTCCGGGGCGGCGCACCCCGCCAGCAGGCAGGGCAGCAGGGCGGCGGAGAGCAGGTGTTTCCAAAGCTGTTTCATCGTGTGTCTCCTTTCAAGTCGGCTGTCCCCCATAGAACGGGAGGGAAGGGCGCTTTTCTTCACCCCCGGGGGAACACAGCCAGGATAACACGGAACTCTTACAGCTTTGCGGATAAATTCCTTACAGATCTCTTACAGTTTTCGGGAAACAAAAAGGTCCGCGAGCCGAAACTCGCGGACCTTTTATGTATCCTCGATTATTCCTCGGGGACGATGGCGCCGTTGGGGCAGGTGTCGCTGCAGGAACCGCAGTCCAGGCAAGCGGCAGCATCGATGACATACTGGTCATCGCCCTGGCTGATAGCACCGGCGGGGCAAACGTCCGCGCAGGAGCCGCAGCTCACGCAGGCAGAAGTGATTTTGTAAGCCATGGGAAGCACCTCCATCAGAATTGTACCCCTATTGTAGCATACAAATTAAAAAAAAGCAAGTACCAGCCGTTCAAATTCTATGGTTAAATTTTCGAAAAAATACGGGAAAGCGTCCAAAAATGACGTTTGTCAAGACTAACTGTTCATAAATTGTTTTCAAATAGGTCAAAGAAAGTCAAAATTCAGCTCTTGACATTTTGCTCGGGCGTGTTATACTAAACACAGAACAAAAGGTTAAAGAAAGTCAAAGTCAAAGAGACAAGGCGTTCTTTGGAAAGGGAGGAATCATCCGTGGGGATTTCCGATTTGATTGCCAGCTTCCTGCAGGAGAGTTTGGAGGAGACGGACGGTGGTGTGCTGGAGGTCCAGCGCAATGACCTGGCCCAGCGCTTCAATTGCGTACCCAGCCAGATCAACTACGTGATGTCCACCCGCTTTTCCCCGGAGCGGGGTTATATCGTGGAGAGCCGCCGGGGCGGCAATGGCTACATCCGGATCACCCGGGTCCGGGTGGACCGCCAGACGCTGCTGATGCAGGTCATCAACACCCTGGGCAGCCAGGTGGACCTGGCCTCCGCCCGGGCCATCCTGAGCAATCTGGTCCAGGCCGGCGCGCTGGAGCAGAACGCGGGCCGCAGCCTGCTGGCCGCCGTCAGCGACAAGGCCTTGGCCGCGGTCCCGCGGGAGACCCGGGACACCGTCCGGGCGGACATCATGAAGCAGGTGCTGATCCTGCAGGTGTAGCCGGGACCCGGGCAGCGGGGAAAAATGTTTCAATAAGCACGCACAGTTTCCAGATGATAGGAGGAATTGATTTATGAAATGCGAAAATTGTGGTAAGAATGAAGTTACCTTTGTGTATCGGAGCAACGTGAACGGCCATGTGGAAGAGAAGCACCTGTGCAGCGACTGCGCGGAAAAGCTGGGCTATACCCAGCGGCTGGGTGCCCAGAGCCAGCGGATGATGCAAAGCTTCTTCGGGAACAGCCTCTTTGGAAACGATTTCTTCGACGATTTCTTCTCTCCCATGCCCAGCCTGCTGGGGCGGAGAATGAAGATGCTGGAGGACCCCTTTGACGACTTCTTCGCCGAGATGCCGGCCCTGAGCGCCTCTCCTGTCCAGCAGCAGGAGGCAAAGCAGGAAAAGAAGGACGACCTGGTAGGCCAGGAGGACCAGAGCCGCTTTGCCTATCTGCGCCAGATGAACGCGCTGAAGCTGGAGATGAAGAAGGCTGTGCACCAGGAGAACTTTGAGCGGGCGGCGGAGCTGCGGGACCAGATCAGGTCTCTGGAGGCCGCTCACAAGGAGCAGAAGGAAAACAAGTAAACGGGACTTTCCCATGGAAAGGAAGGTAAGACACTATGAATGAGAACAAATTTTCGCCCAGGGCGGAGGAGGCCCTGCGGCTTTCCCAGGAGGCAGCCGGTGAGCTGGGCCACGGCTACGTGGGCACGGAGCACCTGCTGCTGGGCCTGATCCGGGAAGAGGAGGGCGTGGCCCACACCGTTCTGACGGAGGCGGGCCTCACCGATGACATGATCGTGGAGATCATCAAGAAGAGCGTGGGTGCCGGTCTGCCCGGCAGCAATCCCGCCCAGGGCCTCACCCCCCGCGCCAAGCGGGTGGTGGAGCTGGCCATGGAGGACTCCATGCGGGGCGGCTACAACTACGTGGGCACGGAGCACCTGCTGGCGGGCATCCTGCGGGAAGGCAACAATATGGCCGTCCGCATCCTGCGCACCGCTGGCGTGGATGCCCGTCACCTGTACACAGCCCTGATGCAGAAGCTGGGTGAGATGCCCCGGAGTCAGGCCGCCGATCCCGGCCGCTCCGGCACCAGCCCCGCAAAGGAGGATAACGGCAAGAACAAGACCCTGAAGGAGTTCACCCGGGACCTGACCGCCGACGCTCGGGCCGGCAAGCTGGACCCGGTCATCGGCCGGGACGGGGAGATCCAGCGGGTGATCCAGATTCTCTCCCGCCGCACCAAGAACAACCCCTGCCTGATCGGTGAGCCCGGTGTGGGCAAAACCGCCATCGCTGAGGGGCTGGCCCGGAAGATCGTTATGGGCGACGTACCCGACGAGATGCTGGACAAGCGCCTTTTGTCCCTGGACCTCAGCGGCATGGTGGCGGGCACCAAGTACCGGGGTGAGTTTGAGGAGCGGATTAAGAAGCTGCTGGAGGAGGTCAGGAAGTCCGGCAATGTGATCCTCTTCATCGATGAGCTCCATACCATCGTGGGCGCCGGCAGCGCCGAGGGCGCCGTGGACGCCGCCAACATCATCAAGCCGGCCCTGGGCCGGGGCGAGATCCAGGTGATCGGCGCCACCACGCTGAACGAGTACCGGAAGTATATCGAGAAGGACGCCGCCCTGGAGCGCCGGTTCCAGCCGGTGCAGGTGGGTGAGCCCAGCCAGGAGGCGTCTCTGGAGATCCTGAAGGGCCTGCGGGAGAAGTACGAGAAGCACCACAGCCTCCAGATCACCGACGAGGCCCTGGAGGCCGCCGTGAAGCTCTCCGCCCGGTATATCAACGACCGGTTCCTGCCGGACAAGGCCATCGACCTGATGGACGAGGCTGCCAGCCGGGTGCGGATGGAAACGGAGGAGATCTCCCCGGAGCTGAAGAGCCTGGAGGAGAAGATCGCCGCCCTGGCCAAGGACAAGGAGGCTGCTATCGAGAAGCAGGACTATGAGACCGCCGCCAAGCTGCGGGACATTGAGAAGGACTACCAGGAGCAGGTGGAGATGGAGCGGGAGAAGCGCCGCAAGAACAACACCCAGCACCGCCCGGTGAACGCTGATGATATCGCCGCCGTGGTGGCCGGTTGGACCGGCATCCCCGTCACCCGTCTGACGGAGGATGAGGGCACCCGCCTGCTGCACATGGAGGACACCCTCCACGAGCGGGTAGTGGGTCAGGACGAAGCCGTAAAGGCCGTGGCCCGGGCCATCCGTCGGGGCCGTGTGGGTCTGAAGGATCCGAAGCGCCCCATCGGCTCCTTCCTGTTCCTGGGCCCCACCGGCGTGGGAAAGACGGAGCTGTGCAAGTCCCTGGCAGAGGCCATGTTCGGCGATGAGAACGCCATGATCCGGATCGATATGTCTGAGTATATGGAGCGGCACACAGTGTCCCGTCTGATTGGCTCCCCGCCGGGCTATGTGGGCCACGAGGAGGGCGGTCAGCTGACGGAGAAGGTGCGGCGCAAGCCCTACTCCGTGGTACTGTTTGACGAGATCGAAAAGGCCCACGAGGATGTGTGGAACATCCTGCTGCAGCTTCTGGATGACGGCCGGATCACCGACTCTCAGGGCAGGACGGTGGACTTCAAGAACACCGTCATCGTCATGACCAGCAACATCGGTGCCCGCAGCCTCACTGCCATGGGCAGCAAGCTGGGCTTTTCCGCCGAGGAGCGGGACTCCGATCCTGACGCTGAAAAGAAGTTCGAGACCGCCCGGGAGCAGGTGATGGCGGAGCTGCGTCAGACCTTCCGCCCGGAGTTCCTAAACCGGATCGACGATATCATCGTATTCCGCCCCCTGACGGAGGAGGACATCCGGGAAGTGGCCCGGCGGATGCTGAAGACCGTCTCCGCCCGGATGGAGACCATGGGCATCCACCTGGATGCCAGCGACGAGGCTGTGGCAGAGCTGGCTAAGGAGGGCTTTGATCCCAAGTACGGGGCCCGTCCCCTGCGCCGGGCCATCCAGAGCAAGGTGGAAGACGCCGTGGCCGAGAAGATGCTGGACGGCACCCTCAAGGCCGGTGACACCGCCAAGCTTACCGTGGAGAACAATCGACTCTGCGTTTCCAAGTGAAGAGACCTGGTCAAGCCGTCCGGAGGCCCCATAGCCTCCGGACGGCCTTTCCGACATACCGGCCGGAAGCGAATAGACTTGACTTTGGCGGAGAAACAGGTAAAATAGAGAGGTATAAAATGAACCCATCGTGCTGTCCCCGATCCAGTAAAAGATGGTGCCAGAGTGCCAACGCGGCGGATCGCAGAGTATATTGCCGCACGTATGTGGGGAAGAACGCCCCCGGGCGGGAGAAATATCTATGACCAAATGTAGCGTAGTTGGCAGCACGCGTGATTTGGGAGCGGGGCGCTCCCCCTTCAAGCCGGAAAATACCGTGACCGCAATCCCTTGGTACGCCTACGATACAGGCACCTCCCCCGCAAGCCGAGGTGGTCAAAAAAACTGCCTGACCACATGTTTGACCACATCTGGAGTAAAACTGAATAACCCAAAATCCGGGATTAGCGCAGTTGGTAGCGCGCTTGCTTTGGGAGCAAGATGTCGGGAGTTCGAGTCTCCCATCTCGGACCACAGCCCCTGAAATCGAACGATTTCAGGGGCTGTTTTCTTACTTAAGTATGCTCTTCTTTGACCCGTTAAAATATTAGCGCGCTTTTGAATTCTTGTTCGCAGGTCTTCATTCTCACAGAGAATTCAGCGTAATTTAACGCATCCACAGGAATTTTCAAACCGTGCTTCGTGAGGCTGATGTCATCACGCGGCATAACATTTTTCTCATAGGTTGAGCCGCAATTCATCCACAATTTCTTGTCATCCGTTCCCGCCGCCTCTGGGTAAAGGTAATAGCCAGCCTTTGCATCAAAACGGAACATATAGGCAAGCACCTGTAAATAATCTCGATTGCCGATGTTATCGATGGGCTTATACTTAGCATCCGCAACAATCCGCGTTTCGCTGTTCCGGCTGATGAAATCCGGATAAATCAGTCCCACATTCCCGTCAAACAATCTCTGCGCGCCCGCGCCGTTCTTGTTCATCGGGTGATAGAATGTATCTTTGATGAGTGAGTTGATATACTCCTCCCACAGCCATGCACCGTCAAACAAAATGCCATATATCTGTCTCGCCCCTGCCCCGATTTGGTGTTTCTGATGTTGGAGAATCAAAAGGCACAACCGCTGCAATGCAAGATACTCTCTGAAATAAGCGTGTCGGACAGTATTCTTTTTGTTTTGCTCAATAATTTTCTGCCTGTCACACGGCTCATATTCTGAAGTCGCATCTATAACGAGTTTTACCTCGTCTTTCACTTTGATAAGAAGTTTTTTCCCGTAAGGCTTTCTTTTGATAAACTCTATGGTATGCCGCACCAGCTCCATCAGACTGTTATCATAAGAAAACTCTCGCTGGCTGTATGCAACATTTCCTACAAATGGGATGTTCTTCTCTATATGTCTTGCGACATCAATTGTACCCTTTACATTTCCATCATTGTACCTGTGGCGGATATACTTTTTGAACAAGCCCTTCCGCATCGCTACTTTGAGGTAATACGGAAACAGAAACAGCAGAAAATTGAACAGCCGATTGTCTTGATTGGCGTCTGCATCCAAATCCACGATGTTCGGAAAGTCCAAGACCTTATCCAAGAGATACTGAAAAAAGTAATCCTCGCCCTCTCCGCAAAAGCGGGACTCGATCACAAGCCGCTCATCACCGTAGCCAAGAAAGCCCATTACATTGCCGGAGCGATAGGTGTCATTGACGCTTTGGAGGATCATTTGATCTTGCGTAATATCCTCTGCATCTTTTACGGTTTCAGGAAATACGAACACACCTTCACGCTCAAGCTGTTCCAATGTCTTATCTGCAATTTTGCCTGTCAGCCTCGCTACTTGAGAAAAGGCATCTTTTTTCTGCTGGGAGTTATCCTTGATCCTGAGCAGCTTCATTCGCATCACCTCTGGCGGGTTTCTTATAACCGTATGCCCTCGCGAACCGATTCATAATCCCTTCCTCATCGTACATTCCCTGAATGTACTCCTGCAGGAGCGGCTGCAAGTAATCCGTCCAAAGCTGGTCAAAATCAATTGTTCTTAGCTTCGCAAAATAGGCTGCGCCAATCTGATAATTTTCGTTCAGATCCTCAACCTCTGCGATTTCCTTATTGAGCGCAGTCATTCTTCTGATTGCTTCAGACCTACGCTCTTCATCTTCTATCGTCTCATTAATTGCTTCGAGATGTTCATCTGCTTTAAGCTCCACAAAGCGGAAGCGGCGGCGCATGGCAAAATCAAAGCTGTCTACAGAACGGTCGATATCGTTCATGGTGCCGATAATATAGACATTCTCAGGAATATAGAACTTTTCATCAGGATTAAAGTGCAAATTGGAATACTGTGTGGAGATTTCTCCGGCTTTGCCGCGATAATCAGGGTCTATCGCAAAGAACAGTTCACCAAAAATCTTTGAAATTTCGCCGCGATTAATCTCATCGATGATAAATATGTATTTTTTCAATTCTTCCTGCTTTGCCTTTGTCTTTGAAGCTGTGCTTTTCTTTGCTCTAATGGCTTTATAGATGGCAAAGTCATAGGAGTGCCCCTGCGTAGCAAACGTTTTGCCGAAAAAGGTCGTAATATCCTTTATCTTCTCAAACTTCTGCCCGGATTCCAACATTTTTCTAACTTCATCCAGATTCAAAACAAGCTTGTTCGCCATTGCGTTTCCAGGAATAGAAATATAAATATGCCCATCATCCACACCGGTAATGGTAAACTCATTTCCGTTAATCGTCTTAAATGTATCAACGCCAAACTCAATATCAGAGAAAAACTCCGCCATGAATTCCTGAACCGTGACTTCCTTTTCCACGTCTTCTCTGGTTTTTTGTGAGTCCTCATAGTTCCTTCTGGCACGGGCAACAAACTTCTTAAAAATGCCGTCCTGCAATTCAAAGCCCATCGTCCCGTCATCGTTGACCTTTGGTCTCAGCCCCTCAACAAAATCAGAGTAGTCATAACTCGGGTGGAACTGGACAAACTCTACCTGTTTTTTCTGCTCGTCAGTAAGACAATCATACTTGTCCTCATAACCATTGCTAATAATATCCGCAGCGATTTCTTTTGCAAGATAAGTCTTGCCAGTACCAGGCGCTCCTCTGAAAATCAGATTTCTTGATTTGATCAGCATAGAAGAGAATTCATTCCGATACTCTTTGGCCTTCTGATCAAGATTTATCTGGTAAGTCGGTTCCGCCGTCGCGGTTTCCTTCTCATCTTTTTCGCGGTACACAAGAACGAATTGATCCCCCGGCTCACCAAACCGTTTCAAGCATTCCTGAACAAAAATAATCGTAGAAAATATATTCCAGCTATAAATAACAAACTGGCGGCCGTTATCATAGCTGTAGGTCAGGTACTCTAACGAGTTGCGGTGCTTTTTGTACTCATCGACACTCGTATAGATACCTCTGATCATGTCACTATTAGGGCCGTATTTACAAACAGGAAAACTCTCCTTGTCCTCAACAGATAATGCGGCAAGCTGCTTCTCGAATACCTGGCAGGCAATACGTGGCATGGTCTGATTAGAATTTCTTCTTTCGCCTTTGCTATAGGCACGCTTGATGATATCCCCGTTTGCCCTCTTGAAATAAGCATTCAGCGGCTTATAGTTATCTCCAAGGTTCAGATTATCCATTGTAAAGCGTTCATCTGTTGACTCGACGCTTTCGGCGGTAATAGATAACTCAAATTTTTCTTGCTGCTTAGTCTCGATGGAGAAGCCCAGACTTTCCAGATAGTTCTTTGCGTCAACGCTGTTAAAGGATTCTGTCGAAATATCCGTGCTGTTTGCCAAATGGTCAGCAACGGCCACCACATACTTCGGCGGATATTTTTTCCCATCCTCAGACACAAGGACATATTTTACGCTCGTATTATGTTCGGGAACCCCATTCTCGTCGATGAATTTCAGGGCATCGATAACATCCTGCTTTTTCAGCTTCGGTATAGCCATGCTGCACCTCCGATATTTCAGCTCATTTATGGCTCACGATAGAAGCGTTTGGCAAATGCCTGCTGGATGATGTGGTAGTTTTCTGCCGTGAGACCTCACACAATTTTCAATATCATAGTACCATCGATTTTAGCAAAAGACAAGAATCCGCATTACGCATACGCAATACTGTGATAGAATTATCTTAGTTTTTTACATATTTCATCTATAACAAAACAGGAAGAACAGAGGCAATGATTCCAATCAATCCTCTTCGCCTCTGTTCTTGCACTTCCGTGATTTCTATTTTCTCCCCAGCATTGCCGTCACCATCCCATAATGTTTCTTCACTGTATTCCGCGACAGGCCGGTTCGTTTGGCGATGGTCGAGAACTCCGTGACCTCCGGGTGGAGGCGCATATAGTCCCACAGCTTGCGCTGCTTCTTGGTCAGCTTTTCCGGCGGGGCGATGCCCGCAAGCTGCTCCTTGAGATTTTTGCGTTCCTCGTTCATCTCCGTGATCAGCGCCTTGAGCTTTTCCTCGCACTCCTCGCGAGTGCGGGCGTAGACATTGCGGGAATGCTGCGTCCCGTCCGGCCATATGGGAGAATAGCGTCCCTCAAACAGGTGGTCATTGAGTTCGCTGACGCAGCCGGTACCCGGTTTCCTTTTCTTCCCCACATAGGGCTGGAAGTCCACGATGCCTTTCCGCTCTGGCTCCGTTTCTTCCTGCGGCGCTGCTTTGCCAATCCCCCGGTCGATGCTGGCGGCGGCTGCGCGCTGCATATCGCCGGTGATGTGGGTGTAGATGTCCAGCGTTGTCACCGCGGACACATGGCCCAGCATGGCGGAGAGGGTTTTCACATCCATGCCATTTTCCAGTGCCAGCGTTGCGAAGGTATGTCGCAGATCATGAAATCGGACACGCTTGCAGTCTGCCCGCTCCAGTATCGTCTGAAGCCGCCTTCGTGCCACGCCGGGCGTGATCGGTCGGTCCGCCTTCACCGGGGACGGAAACATCCAGCGGGAATCCACCTTCCTGCGGTACTCCCGCAGCACGGCCAGCACCGCGGGCGGCAGCACCAGCTTTCGGACAGATGCCTTGGTTTTGGGCGGGATGATCTGCAATTCGCCGTTTACCGTGTACGCCTGCTTGTTGACGGTCAGCACACCTGTCTCGAAGTTCAGATCCTCCCATTGAAGCGCTATCAGTTCACCCCGGCGCAGGCCGGTGCAGAGATCCAGCAGGAACAGCTCGTAGTACCCGTCCGCCTGCGCCTGAATGAGAAATTTCTGCAATTCCTCCCGATCCAGCACCTGCATTTCCTTTGCCTTTTTCGGCGGCAGTTTGCAGCCGATGGCGGGGTTTGTACGGAGCAGGTCATCCCGCACGGCCCGTTCCAAGGCGGAGCGGCAGACCGCGTGGCACATCCGCACCATGCGGTCGGAAAGGCCCGCGCCGTATTGCTCCGTCAGACGCTTGCGACCGTTCTTTTTCAGCCGCCCGTAGAACTGCTGTAAATCATTCTGCGACAATTTGTTCAGCGGGATCTTCCCGATCTCCGGCAGGACATGGTTGTAAATGACGTTTTCGTAGTTGTTCTGTGTGGAGGTGCGGAGCGTCGGCTTGCTGTGGGTTTCATACCAGTAGCACAGCCAGTCCCCGAACAGCATATCCGACTTAACTTTTCGGTCATTTCGCCCCACCATGCTTTCGGTGAGCTGACGTAGCTTCTCCTGACATTCCCGTTTTGTTTTGGCGAGGACATTCTTCGTCTTGGGAAGGCCATTGTCATCATAGCCGATGACAACGCGGCCCTCCCACCGGCCGTCGCCGCGCTGTCTTACGGTGCCGGTTCCGCTTTTCCGTTTCTTTGCCAAGGTCTCAGCCCCTTTCCGAGCAAGTCTTCCATGAAGCCGCCAACGATACCGCTGGCAGCTTTTTGCATATCCGGTGTGACGTGGGAGTAGGTATCCAGCGTGAAGCTGGCGTTGGTATGCCCCAGAATTCCAGACAGGGTTTTGGCGTCCACACCGCTGGCGATGGCGTGGGTGGCGAAGGTATGTCGCAGATCATGGAAGCGGATGTCCGGCAGTCCCGCCTTGTGCAAAATCGCTTTCATGTGCGTGTAGGCACAGTTCGGAGACAGCGGCAGCTCCGGTCGGACAGGGTCTGGGAAGACCCATTGCGTGATCGCGTTCTCTTTTCGGCGGCGCAGAATTTCCGCCGTGCTGCGGGGCAGGACGATGGTGCGCTCACCGCTGCGGGTCTTGGTCTTGCCCAGCATATCGACACCCAGTTTTCGGTTATGAAGGGTGCGGCGCACTTGCAGGACGCCGTTCCGCGCGTCAAAGTCCTGCCACATGAGTCCGCAAATTTCGCCCCGCCGCAGGCCCGTGGTCAGCTCCACGTAGAAGAAGTCACCCCATATCTTGTCTTCCCGCACAGCGTCCAGAAAGGTGTCCAGTTCCCTGTCGGTCAGGACACGCTTCGGCGCATGGCTTGCTTTTGGCACCGTTGCGCCCACGGTGGGGTTCTTGGCGATGATATGCGCGTGGAGGGCGTCCTCCATCGCCTGGTGGAAGATGGCGTGAAGGCGGTTGATGGTGGTGTCCGACAGAGCGGAACCAAACCTCGGATGCTCCTTGACCCGCCCGTTCTCTTTCAGCCTCCGATAGAGCTTCTGCACATCCTGCGATGTCACCAGTGACACCTGCTTGCCTCCGAGCTGCGGCTTGATGTAGTTTTCGATGCAGCTTCGATACCCCGCAAGGGTGCCGGGGCGGACGGTGTTCTCCTTATAGTCCGTCAGCCAACGGTCCAGCCACTCGCCCAAAGTCATCCGGCTGTCCTCGGTCAGCTCCACATCCTGATAACGTTCGATGTTTTGATGGAGCTTTTCCGTCAGTTCTTTTTGTGTATGCGCATAGGCGTGCTGGAAGATGGGCGTACCGTTTTTCTTGTGGCCCACCACGATGCGGCCTTCCCAGCGGCCATCCTCCCGCTTGCGTACCATGCCGTCACCGGCAGGTCTTCGTTTCGCCATTTAGTCCTCCTGTTCCGCCGGATGGCAGATGCGTTCTTCTTCCTCCCGCTCGAAGGAGTAGAGCCCATCTGCCTCCAGCTCTTTCGCCATGCCCCACGCCAGTTTGAAGCCCGCCGTGAAGCTCATCAGCTTGGCTTCAACCAGCAATGTGTTTTGTGCGTCCAACAGCCGCAGCAGCTTTCTGCGCCCTGCGGCGTCCATGTCCCGCCGCAGTTCCTCTTGGGCGTATTCGACCTGGGCGTACAGTTCTGGATGCGGCTGCCGGTCGAAGCGCTTTTGCAGGGCTTTCATGTAGTCATACATTGCGGCACCTCCTTTTTGGCAACTACAACACATACCACAACCCGGCGCACAAAGCTACTGTTTTTGCAAATGTTTCTTTGACTATTGCGGCGCAAAAACTGAACACCTCGACCCGCTTCACATATGGAATTTCATTGAAAAGCCCTGTTGCTGCTCTGGCTCATGATCGTCCGGCTTGTGGCCGAGGGCGATGCGCTTTTGCCGCAGCCGCGCCAGCCGCTTGCGGTCGATTTGGACACCGTTGGCAGCGGGAGCCGGGGCGTTGTCCCGGAAGATATTGCCCATGTGGTAGAGCAGCCGGGTGGCGGACAACAGGACGGAGGGCGGCTCCTGTTCGCCGCGCTCCATGCGTTTCATGAAAAATTCCGCGTAGGCGTGGCCGTTATCCCGCGCCGCCGCGAACCATTCGTAGGCGGCGTCCATGTCCTTCGGAACGCCCTCACCCATGAGGGTCAGCTTGCCCAACAGGTACTGTGCGTAGGCACTGCCGTTATCCGCGGCCTGCCGCAGGTATTCCGCCGCAGTCGAAGTGTCTTTTGACACATTTTTGCCGCTGAGATATTCCTTGCCCAGCCGGTAGGCGGCGAAATCGTTGCCATTGTCAGCAGAGCGTTTCAGCCAATAGATTCCCTTGGCAGGATCGTGCACGTCTGCATCGTCGGAGAGATACAGCTTGCCGAGGGCGTACTGCGCCGCATCGATTTCCTGTTTTGCCGCGCACTCCAAGAACTTTTGCGCTTTGGCTGTGTCCGGTATCAGCAGCCCGCCGTCACGGTACGCCGTGCCGATGATGTACTGGGCGTGAGCATCGCCTGCATCCGCAAACTGTTCCAACTGCTCTGCCGCTTCGTCACGCTCATCCAGAGGGAAGCGGTCATCGTTCGCCACGCTTTGCAGATCCTGACACTCGTAGCTCATGGCGTAGGTGCTGATCTGTTCGCCGTCATCCTGCACTTCCTCATCCTCAAAGGAAAATTTGTTCATGCGAATGTGCTCCGCCTCTTTGATCACGGCGTTCTTGATCTGGCGGAACTCCTTTTGCTGAGACAGCGGCGGACGCAGCCGTTTCTTCCCCACGGAATAGTAATCCTCCACCTGACATTGCAGTTCCCACCATGTCTGGTAGCACGCATCCACAGTAGGCAGCCGCGCCATCTGATCGACGATCTCGTCCACCAGCTTTTTCATTGGCTTCGGCAGATAGCCGTAGGTTTTCTTGCCGCCGACTTGACCGAGCTGCCGCGACAGATCCCAGATCATCTGCTCCGCCTCCGGGTGGATGCAGGTCATCTCCCGCATGGCCTTCGCCAATTCCAGCATGGCTTTCCGCGCTTCCGTCACCAGCTCGTCTCGCGATTTGCTTTTTTGCTCGTAGACATGCAGCAGCTCCTGTCGGAAGATCTGGTTGGTCAGCGTGGACTTGATCTGCCGTATCCCATCTTTGGACAGGTACGCCTGATTTGGCTTTGCCGACCACGCCATCATGTGGACGTGGGGATGATTGCCCTCGTCATGGAACGCCGCGTACCAGCGAAAGTCCTCCGGTGGTATTTTCATCGCCGCCGCAATGTCATTGCGGTGTGTACGAAGCAGAGTGCGCCATGCTTCTGCGTGATTGTACCCCAGCCGCTCCGCGTCCTCCCGGTGGAGGGAGATGATGTGCGTCCACACGTTGCCGGTGTAGTGATCCAATTCGTCCGCGACAGCGGTGAGGTCAACGGCATCATCGTCACCGAAGAGACCGTGCTCCCTCAGCCGCTCCGCTCTGGGCCGCAGGGCGATGTACTTGGCGTAGCCATCCATCGAGGAGAGCCTGTCCCAATTCGATTCCAGCGTCAGCGTGATGAGCGCAGACGCACTTGCCCTGGTGGGATGCGCCGTATAGTCCTCATACTCCATCAGCTCTTTTGCGTCAGGGAAATCTTTTACCAGTTTTGCAATGAGCTGCTCTTGTTTTCGTGTAGGCGGGCGGTCATCCGGAATGATCTCTACCCGCTCCCGCGTGGCGATGTACTTGAGATACCCGCCAGCGCTTTGCCCAGCGCCGCACTTGATGTACGGGCTTTTGACGATCAGTCTTGCCATGCTTCGCTCTCCAGCTCACGGAGCTTCTGCTCTAACCGCAGTTGACCGTTGGTGCGCTTGACGGCGGCGATGCTTTTGGCCCGTTCCTGCCGCAGCACTTCCTCGCTCACGTTGAGGCTTTGCAGGAGAATGGACATCGCCATGTCCATTTCCACCGCCTGCTTGTAGAGCAGCGACGCAATGCGATCCTCCAAGAGCTTCAGCCGACTGTCGATGGCGGATTGCACCGCACGGGGCAGCGCGGTGCTTTCGCCTGCGGCCAGCATATCCGCGTAGCAGTTCACCGCCTTTTCGATGAACTCGTTTTTGCTGCGGCAGTTATCTACCTGATACCACCGCTCTATTTTGGCGGCTGTTTCATCCGTCATACGGAAGTTCAGCCTGTTTTCATTTTTGCTCATAATTTCCTCCAATCTGCCGTAAGGCACGCTCATTTTCGTTGAAACACCTGCGCTTGCGGGAACAAAGACGCCAGCCGCTCCAAAAGTTTGCTCAAAAGGCGCCACAACCGACTGCGTTGAACCCCCCGTCAACTGCCCGCACTGCGGGCAGAAGTGATTGGGCAGAGCGTCGGTTCC
>ENA-ORNG01001410-ORNG01001410.1-human-gut-metagenome-genome-assembly--contig:-NODE-1410-length-17271-cov-3.368727_pt1 | contig 17271 bp, 14 predicted proteins | sample MGYA00242113_ERZ509018 | MGnify/ENA primary metagenome ERZ509018 (study PRJEB26280, sample SAMEA2338711) | human gut metagenome | biome: human gut; feature: human-associated habitat; material: faeces... | reverse complement strand
TATCCCCTATTGTACAAATACTTCAGTTATACTTTAGTAAAATATCCATATTTTTTCTGGAAAACGTTAATCTTGCTTGCGTTTGTTATAAACATAAATTCTTGTTATAAAGCATCCGGAAAAAGCTAAGAGCAAGATCCAAAGAGCTATATTCTGCTCGTCTCCGGTTTTCGGACTGCTGCCGGCGTTAATTTCGTCGCCGGCGTCACCGGTCTGCGTACCGCTACCGGTCTGACCGGTCGGATTGTCATTGCCGCTTGTGCCGGTCGATCCATCAGGGTCAGTCGATCCATCAGGGTCAGTCGATCCATCAGGGTCAGTCGATCCATCCGGGTCGGTTGGATTGTCCGGGTCAGTTGGGTCATCTGGGTAAACTGAGCCGACAGTTGCGCTGAAATACAACTTATCTTCAGTGGAAGTTCTTGAAAGCACCGTTTCTTCTGCAAACGGAGATCCATCTATTTCAGCAGCGTTTTGATCCATCGCTTTCCAGTCCAAAGCACCTGTATCTTCATCGACGATCAGATCGTTCAGAACACTTACGGCAATCTTCTCATTTGCAGGACGGGCGATGAGGTTTCCCTCATAGTAGATACTGTCCGTAGCTCCTGTTGCAGCCACATTTCCGCCGGATATTATGATATTTCCACCGGTGCCGTCATCAGTGTCTTTAAGTGCGCTGAGACCATTGGAAAGACCTGCAAAGCCTGTATAGGCGCCGTATGCGCCGTCGGCACGGACTGAACCGCTTTCTATAACGATATCTCCGGCGCCGGCTGCGATAGCTGTTATGCCGTTGTCGGCACAACCGCCGTTTGCATTTACAACGGTATCTTTGCCTGTTATGGTGATGTCTCCTGTTTCGCTGAACAATCCGCCCGAATACTGAGGTATCACTCCGTCAACGGCATATAAAGGACCTGTGGAGGTCACGCTGCCACCGGTTATATTGATGTCATTGTATGCGTAAATGCCGTCTGCAGTTCGGGCTGCGGTCAGACCTACCGCCGCAATGACGTCGCCGCCGCTGATATTGATATTATTATATGCATACATTCCGTCGCTTGCTGCATTGTCAGGATCATCGTGGCATTCAGCTCTTCCTGCGACAACAATCACGCTGCCGCCGGTGATGTTAACATCGTTGTCGGAAAAGAAACCGTGGCTGTATGCTCCGTCTTCTTCGGCGATCGCTTTACCGCCGACCGCTTTGACTGTGCTGTCAGTTATTGTAATATCACCGTTATGGTTGTAAATGCCTGTACTACCTGCTTTGGATCCGTTGATGCTGCCGCCCTTGGCTTCCACTTTGCTGCCTATAATGGTCACATTGTCGTAAGCATCGATACCTTCGCTGTAAACGGGAACTTTTCCGTTGCTATATATGCTGCCGCCTGTTGCATTGACAGTGCCGCCGTTTATTGTGATATTTCCTACATTTGAATATATACCATAGCTTTCATACGAGTAAACATCGTTATCCTCATTATCTTTTGTGATGTCACCGCCGGCGATGTTCAGTGTGCCGCTGCCGGAGACAGTAAGATCCCCTTCATCGACAAAAATACCGTAGCTTTCGCATGTGTCTCCTGTTTTATCGTCGACTGCCGGTCCGGTGACTGTATTATTACCGGTAAACTCCACCTCAAGATTGAGCAAGCTGTAGATTGCGGCAGCAGCTTCTCCATTATCAAATTCGTAGGAGCTCTGAGTTACTGTTGCATCTCTCAGTGTCAGAGTTTCGCCATCCCATTTGATGTTATAATTTTCTTCTGTGGCGCCTGCGGTCGTTACTTTGCCCTCCTCACTGGTCAGGGCATAGGCCGGTTCTGCCGTGCTTGCCGTCAACATCAGATTTCCCACATGAATGTCTGCCTCAACGGGCTTTGGAGCCCTTGGTGTTACGAGTTCACTGTGGAAATATTTTTCATCGGAGATCCTGAAACGAATATCTGTTTCCTCAATAAACGGTGAACCACCTATTTCCTCGGCGCTTTCTTCGTTTCCGCCGGCCTTCACCTCCAAGGCTTTATCGGAAACGTTGGAGCTGACCATGACCGGCTCATCTGTCGTGATCGCCGCATTGGCGCCGGAGGCGGTTACCTGGCTTCCGGATATATAAAGACCTTCATCATGGGAAATACCATAGCTGTACACGTATGAAGCTTGGGCCGTACCTGTGGTAGCCTTTACAAAGCTGTTGTCCGCAATAGTAACGATAGTATCAGTATATATTCCACAACTGTAGGCTGTGCCGTCTCCTTCGGCGGCAACGTCTCCTCCGGCGGCAACGTCTCCGCCTTTAGCTTCCACATGGCTGTTGGAGATGATGATGTCGCCTGGTTCATTATGATTTTCGTCAGTCGCATTTGCGGCAAATATACCATAACTTTCAGCGTATTCACCTTCATTTGTTATATCGCCTCCTGTTGCATTGACAATGCTGCCGGTAATGCTGATATCGCCTATATATGCATGCAGACCTTTGCTTCTTGCAATATTCATACTATCTTCTGTAAACTTAGTAATATTAACCGTACCGCCATTAACCGTTACTTCGCCGCCGGTAATACTTATGCTGAGATAGGATTCTATACCGATGCTTTCAGCGTCTCCTCCGCTATTTTTTATATCGCCGCCGGTGGCATTGACTATGCCGCCGTTTATGGTGACGCCGTCAAAATAGATGCCGCTACTGGAAGCGTTGTATTCGCCATTTTCAATATTAATATTGATGTGGCATTGACTGTGCCGCTGTTGATAGTTATATTTCCGTCCCTGGAATAAAGACCGTGACTTAAAACCGTTCCATAGCCTTGTGTTTGTATGATATTGCCGCCATTTACATTTAAAGTACCGCTGCCGACTATGGTGACATCTCCTTTGGAATAAATACCAAAGCTTTCATCGCCAGATCCATTTTCAAGATCAGGACCTATGACCGTACTGCTGCCTTTCAGTTCTATCTCAAAATCAGTTTTACAGCAGATGGCAGCCCATGAGCCTAGATTATTTATCTCTGAAGCGCCCTTGGTGACATTCGCATCGTTAAGCGTCAGGGTGCTGCCGTCCCACTTGACATTGTAGTTGCTTTCATCAGCGCCATCGGTTTTCACTGCACCGTCTTCAGTCGTCAAGGCATAGGCTGGGTTTTCAGCAGTGCCTTTCAGCTCAACAGCGCCGACATAGATAGTGTCTCCATCTGCCGCAAAGGCCGCAGACGGTATAAACGTCAGCACCATGCACAGACTCAGCAGTATGGCCGCAAATCGTTTTTTCATGGCTTTGTTTCCTCCTTTTCTTTTTTAGTCTACGGTTCTTGAAGGGTGCTGCCTATTCTCTTTTTTTCATGATTACATACCCCAAGAAGCGTACCTGATGTCTGTTTGTAATAGCGGCAAGAGCCGCAATCGATGCATTCGGTCTCATCTTCGGCCGGTTCTGCATATATGCAGGCATCTTCGATGGTAAGCAATATGGGACAGCCTTCCGGAGTATATACCGGGTGTGCGATAAAATCGCTGTAGTCTTCCAGATACCTTTGAGAATATTCATCCCAGATTAAGGGAATCTCCAGGTATTTACTGCCAATCTTATACAGGTTGGCTTTTCTGTCCATCATTGATTCTCCTTTCATCCACAAACAGCACATTTACTATGACCTGCTATTATCAGGTACTATTTTTTACTTAATTATATAAGAATAGGAAAGACATTTCTATTACCCGTTTTTACTATCAAAACAGGTGATATGATAAAGCTTTATAATTTCATTGCATACATTAGCAGTCCATTTATTCTGTTATTGATTAGGCATAAGATATAAGAAGTTTTCACATAAAAAATGGGCAAATGATTGCCCAATCATAAATTAAATAAATTAAGTCTGAGGAAGGTGCAGGTCGTTTTATCTCAACATATATTGTTTTAACTCTTTTCTTGTCTCTACATTCAATTTTCTCATTACTTCAGATATGTGACTTTTTACTGTGTTTACTGAAATATTTAGGTGGGTTGCAATTTCTTGATTAGTCCAGCCTCTGGCGGCCAACATTGCCATGGCAAATTCAGTGGTAGTCAGAACATCAGCTACATCATGGCCGGTAATTGGATTGTGAACTCTTCGCCATCCGGAAGAGAAACGATAGGTAATGTCAATGATCCGCTTAAAATCCTTCGGCCATTTTGGCTTAATAACGGCTTCCAGCATTGCACCCAAGAGACCGTGATGCTCGCCGAAGCCTTCAATGAGGTCGTCAGGTTGAGCTATATCCCACGCTGCCAGAAGATGGCTCTCTGCTCGATCAGGCTGCTTTAAACTCATATAGTCCATTACCGCTACGAGATGCAGGTATATGGCAGGAATCGGATAAAGAACTGCACCCATAGAAAGGGTAGCCTCTACGATACCGGCGCTATGCGCATATTCCTCTTTTAAATATAAATAATGTGCTTGAACGTACATGGCAAAAGCTCGCAATCCTTGTGGGAGCATAGGCAAGAAACTATCAACATCCGGCATTTCTTTTGGCAGCGGCAGATGCAGCAGAACAGCTCCTGCTGAAGCTACAAAAGCTGATGCCGCCCGAATTTGAGGAGATTCTTCTCCTGCAGAGGCAATGGCAGCATTTAACTCTCCCAACGCAAATTTGGCTTTGTGTATTTGTCCTATGGAAAGATTTGAATAAGCATATATCAAACAGGCAGACAGCCGAGCGCCCATATCGCTGCTTGTGAGATAGGCCTCTGCCTCTTCCGATGCTTCACTTGGATGACCGCTGAAATAGTGGTACTCCGCCATAGCAATATCTTTTTGCGGCCCAGGCTCCATAGCTTCCACAGCTTCCAGACAATGTCCCGGTATAAAAGCGGTGTTCATTAAAGGCATGAGATTTGTATGGTCGAGCAGTTTAGCGGACGATACAGGAGCTTGGTTAACATTGTCTTGCTTAGGTATCTTACGCGGGTCATCGGGTTTATCTGCGTCCACGGGAATCGCCCATGATTTTCCGAATTTTTGTATGCCGGGAATACGCCCTTCAATACAGTATTGATTAACTCTTCGTTCCGATACGTTCCATTTTTTTGCCGCTTCTCGTATGGATATATAGCTTTTCATTATACTGCAGCCTTTCAAAAAAATTCAATTTCAAAATTTGTATTTTTCACGTGTTTATATTGAAATTATATGCGAATATTCGTAGCTTTTCAAGATTTTCCATTGATAAACCATGTGAAAACAATATAACTAACGTAGAAAAAATAAAGTAAAGATGTAGACTTTTATGATACTATAAAGCTGTAAGAAAAATTTTTATATATTTGTCACAAAAGAGAAGGAAGATTGTTTGATATATAGAAAGGGGAAAGGAGGGGCAGGCTTGAAAACAGAAAACAACCATAGCCAGATAGGCGATATGTATAAGCGTTACTACAGCCAGCTTATGCTCATAGCCTGCTCGTATACTCACGACAAGGTTTCTGCGGAAGATCTGGTACAAGAAGCCTTTCTCAAAGCCATACTGTCATATAAAGCCGGAGGCAGCTTCTTGTGCTGGGCAGGAAAGGTAATCCGCAACTTATTTTTTAACAGCAAGAAAAAAGAGAAGCACTTGGAAGAAAGCAGCGTAGAAGATTTATCTATTACGCAGCAGGAAGACTTGCTAAAGGATTATATCAAAGGAGAGGAGCGTGTAAGACTGGCAGCGATGATAGCTTCTCTTCCGGAAAAGTACAAAAGCGTTATGATTGAAAGCGTATATCTGCAGCAGGAAAACGCTCAAATCGCAGTTTCTCATGGAATTTCAGAAGAAAATGTAAGGCAGATTAAGTCGAGAGCCAAAAAGATGCTCATAAAGATGAGGGAGGAAGAAGATGAAAAATATAGGGGATAAGTTGAAAAAAGACAGCGACGATTTAAAAAGCGGTTTAGAAAATATGGCAATGGATGACGACGCCCAATTCGATACCTATATAGAAAAAGTAATAAATAAAAGAATAAGAAAAATCGCTGCAAAAACATGCATTATAATCTTGGCATCTATAGTTGCCGTAATATTTTGCATAAATCCTGTCGTTAGTCTGTTCTTCCCCAATGCGGAGAAGCTCAATGAAAGAGATGGGGAAAATCCAAGCCAGCTGCTTAAACTCATGCGTGCTTACTATGAAACTGTGTATCCTGATAAAGAGGTGACAATGCTTGAGGTGGAAAAAGATGGCTTTGGCTGTTATACCATTCAAACAGTGGTAATGGACCATAGCGGAGTTACGACACGAGGCATAGGAGGGGCGCCTACAGTGGAAATGGCTATGAAGTGGGGACGATTGTCTGTAGAATCTGACCCACAGAATCTAGCCACATTCATATTAGGTAAATTTTATAACGGAACAGTGTATGTGCAACCGGAAGATGTCATAGCTGATCTGGAAAAGCTGCCTGAGACTGCGTACATTTACGTCAACGTCTCTCAGAACCAAGCATCAGATGTTGATGACGTAATGGTCAAAGCCGGAAAAATGTTGGATTGGATACAAGTTTATCAGCCGGAAAGCAACTTTCAAGCCGGTGTCAGACTTGCTGTCGGCGCAGCTTGTGAAGAAGGAGATGCTGAAAGACCAAACATGAGTTCAGAAGAGATAAAAGAAATATATCTTTCAAATCTGAAGCTGCTGCAAGAGAATTATGATTTATGGAAAGATTTGGGCTTGTACAGCAACTCCACATTGCATTATGTTCAAACAGATACTATACAGAACCTTATTGACGCTGCTGAAAAGGACGATTCTTTCCGAACAAAAAACTACTTTATAAGCGGCAGCAAGGCAGATGTTTTAGAATATCTAAAAACGACAGACTGTGTGTATCTTTCGGTAGAAAATGTACAGTACAGTATTTTCGGCTAGGGACAGCCAAGGAGCCCGAACCGGCCCGAACCGGAGGGGTCAGATCCGGCTAGGCGGATCAAATTGAAAGCAAGACATACTAACAGTCTGAGAGCCATCAGGCTATTGCCTGATGGCTCTTGGCAACAGATATGGAATTATCAAGCTGTTGTATGGTGTCGAAAATATCTTTTTCAGTGGTCTTAGGATTGATGGTACACATTCGCAAGACTTTTTTACCGCAAAGCTCGGTGGTGAAAATCTGGGCGAAACCGCTTTCTGTAATTTCTTTTGCAATATTCTGATTTATCTTATCCAGCTGAGATTCGTTTAAAGCTCCATCTCCCTTGTAGCGGAAGTTGACTATTCCCAGTTGTGCATGGGAGATGATTTCCCAATTAGGATTTTTAATGAGCAATCTTTCAACCAGGCGCGCCATGTCGCATCCATGATCGATGACATCGGCCATTTGACGGGTGCCGAGCACTTGAAGCGTGAGCCATAACTTTAAGCTTCTGGCAGGCCTTGTCAATTCGGGGCCCAGATCCCATAATTCTATGCTGTCTGGAGAGGCTGCGGCGTCTTTTAGATATTCCGGATGAGAAGAGAAGCTGTTGGACAGCGTCGATTGATTTCGCACTAATACCATGCTGCACCCGTAAGTTTGCATCATCCATTTGTGAGCGTCCCAGCTTAAACTATCTGACAATTCTATGCCGGACAGACTTTCTCTGTGTTCTTCAGATAGGAGGGCTGAAGCGCCGTAAGCGCCATCAACATGCATCCACATTCCATATTGACGGCACAAGGCGGATATTTCTTTAAGCGGGTCCACACTGCCTGTGTTAGTGGTACCTGCGGAAGCGACCACGGCAAAAGGCTTTCTGCCGTCAGCAATATCTGTGCTGATAGCTTTGCGAAGGGCTGACATATCCATACGAAAAACTTTATCGGAAGGAATAATACGAAGCTGCTTTTTGCCGAAACCCATGATGTGAAGCCCCTTAGATACCGAGGAATGAGTTTGGTCTGACAGATAAACGGTGGCTGAGGGACGCTCATCAAAAGAAAGTTTTGCGTCTCTGGCTGCTGTCAATGCTGTTAAATTAGCCATAGAACCACCGGACACAAACAAACCGCCGCTTTCTTTGGGATAACCGGCCAAGTCGCACAGCCAGCGGATAAGCTTTCTTTCTATTACATCGGCGGCAGGGGCGTTGAATTTGCAGCTGGCGTGAGGATTATATGCGCTGGTCATAACGTCGCCCATCCAAGAAAGAAGGGAAGTTGTTGAGGGAACGCAGGCGAAACTGCGAGGATGTTGCGGTAAAGGCGCATTGGTGTAAATATTGTTAAGCATTTCTGCGTATACTTCTTGTATGAGCCTGCCGTCAACAGGTATTGACTGGTTTCTTAAACTTTCTAAACTGTCTTTTTTAACAGCAGGGCAGACAGGCAAAGTATTCATATCATTATAAAGTTTAACAGCCTGTTCTACAAAATTATTCATTAAGGCGCCGATTTGCCGGTTTTGATTTTTTTCTTGGTCATACATGTTGTCGTACATAACATTCGTCTCCTTGACTTTAATATATAATAATGCTACCATGATTCTTGAAGATTGTGAAATTAATAGATTTTATAAAAGTGTTCAAAATTTTTGAACTTTGTTTGAACTGCATTTGAATTGGTTTTAAATTGGTGTGTTTATGGAAATCAGAAATCTTATAACATTTGTCAGCATTGCTGAATTACAGAACTTCTCAAAAGCGGCGAAACAATTGGGTTATTCCCAGTCTGCAGTCACAATGCAGATAAAACAGCTTGAAGAAGAACTTCACGTGCAGCTCTTTGACCGGATTGGGAAACAAGTAAAAATGACTCAAGAGGGGCACCAGCTGCTGCCTTGTGCGTTAGACATATTGGAATCCATGAGAAAGGCTCAAAATATTGCTCATAAACCGAATAAGATATCGGGCAAACTTCGCATAGGCACATGCGAATCATACGTTATAAGCGTCTTACCGCCTGTATTTATGGAGCTTGGGGAAATTTGCCCGGAAGTAGAAATCAGCACGCATACTGCATTGGTACCTGACCTTTGTAATATGCTAAGACAAAACGAGGTGGATATTCTATTCTTTCTGGATAAAAGAATATATTTCCCTGAGTGGATAAAGGTGTCAGAAAAGCCTGAGAAGATATTTTTTGTGGCGTCGTCTCGCTCCGAGCTGGCCGGTCAAAAGCATATAACGATAGAAAAACTCCTTGAACAGCAGCTGTATCTTACTGAACAAGGCATAAGCTACCGGTATGCCATGGAACAGATGCTGGCCTCCGGGGGATATGAATTACATCCGTTTTTAGAAGTAGGCAATACAGATGTAATTACTCGATTTCTGCTGGAGGGAAAGGGTATATCATTGTTGCCGGAATATGTGGTAAAAGATTATCTGGAAAGCGGACAGCTGGTAGTTTTGGATACAGAATGTCCTGATATCGTAATGTGGAGTCAGCTGGTGTATCATAGAAACAAATCTGTTACTCCGCAGATGAATTTGTTTTTGGAAGTTATGATGCGTTACGTTAATCAATGAATCGATAATGCGGTGCGACACAATGCGGCGCGACACGAGAGGGAGGTCATTATGATTTTATTTTTTTCAGCGACAGGAAACAGCAGACATTTGGCTTTAAAGTTAGCGGAAGATTTGGAAGAGAAAGATATTGTAGATATAGGTGGGATGATAAAAAAGGGCAAGACAGGCAGCTTTGCATCATCAAATCCTTATATTTTTGTACTGCCCACATATGGATGGCGCATGCCGAGAATAGTATCGGATTTCATTGAAAATTCTCAGTTTGATGGTAACAAGAGAGCATATTTTGTTCTCACATGCGGAGATTCTTCCGGTAACGCCGGCAAATATGCCAAAAGTCTTTGCCTCACAAAAAATTTAGAATTTATGGGCTGTACAGGGATAAAGATGCCTGAAAACTATGTAGCCATGTTTTCGGTGCCTGATGAACGGACTTCCGAAACTTTGATAAAAAGCGGAGAAAAAGAAATAAAGAGGCTTGGACAACTGATAAAAGAAGGGAAACCCATACCGACAGACCATTCATTTATAGGCGCTTTGGAAAGCGGTATAGTAAACTCAGCATTCTATACGTTTTGCGTAAAAGCCAAAGGCTTCCGCTCTACAGAGCAGTGTATCGGATGCGGTCTTTGCGTGCAGTATTGTGTATTGAACAATATTAAATTAAAAGACGGGCATCCGGTATGGGGAAATAATTGTACCCATTGCATGGCATGCATATGCAGATGCCCGAAAGAAGCTATCGAATATAAGAACAAATCCCAAGGTAAGCGCAGGTATTATCTGGAGGAAGAGTAATATATAAAACCGATATATAAAACTGATCAACAAAACCGCTGAATCACTTTCCCAGATATTCTTCCAGAGTAAGCCCTTTTTCGGTTATTTCTTTGGCGACGTCAACGCCCACATAACGAAGATGCCAAGGCTCATAAGAGTAACCGGTTATATGGGTTTTGTCTTTCGGATATCGGATTATGAATCCATATTCGCTGCAATGATTATTTATCCATATGCCTTCGGGATATTCTATAAAGTTTTGTTTCAAATCATATCCCATTGAAGCGGAAGTAACGTCCACAGCCCATCCTGTATGATGCTCGCTTCTGCCCGGATAGGCTGAAATCGTATTGGCATAATCAGCTCCATACATCGAGACATAATTATGATAGATGGTATCTTGAGTGGAATAAGAACGATAAGTGGAACATATTACAAATTCAATCCCTTCGCTTTTAGCATCCTCCATCATTTTAAGATATGCTTCGTAGGCTTCCTTTTTGAAATAAAGGCCCTGGTTGGTGGAAAGAGAACCGTCTACGGCGACCATATCAGTAGGCTGGTAATCAGGAGATACTGTATAAAGTTTGTTGACGAGGACAAGCTTGTTTCCGTCGTCTTTTTCCAAGGTGCTTATAACTTCCGGCAATCCGCTTACGTCTATTCTTTCCGTGCTGCTTTGGGAAGGCTCAGTCTGGGAGTCTTCGTTGTTTTCATTGGACTGATCTTGGGAATTGTCAGATGATGTGTTGACAGATGTATCGTCATCGCCACCGGAGCCGTTGGAAGAACTACAGCTAAAAAGACAGAATGACGACAATATCAGCAGCAATATTAAATATAATTTCAGATTTTTTTTCATTAGCCATACCCCCTTTTATACAAGTCTAAGTATATTTTATTTTTTAATTAGTGTCAAAGTATTTTGTCAAAATAACAAGACTTATATGGATAATTGCGAAAGGTAATGGTATAATCCTAAATATAATAAACTTGGAGGAAGTAAAATGGCAGATAATTTTATTCAGGAAATTATTGAAAAAGACCTGGAAACAAAAAAATACGGAGACAAGGTATACACTCGTTTTCCGCCGGAACCCAACGGATATCTGCACATAGGACATGCCAAATCTCTCTGCCTCAATTTTTTGACGGCGGCCAAATATGGCGGTAAATGCAATTTAAGATATGATGACACCAATCCTGTCAAAGAGGATGTGGAATATGTAGACGCCATAGAAGAAGATGTAAAGTGGCTGGGACTGCAGTGGGATAAGAGACTTTGGGCGTCAGACTATTTCGATACCATGTATGACGCGGCAGTGGAGCTGATTAAAAAAGGCAAGGCCTTCGTTTGCGATTTGACGGGAGAAGAGATAAAAGAATACAGAGGCACACTTACACAGCCCGGCAAAGAGAGCCCTTACCGCAACAGAACCGTAGAAGAAAACCTCAGATTATTTGAGGAAATGAAAGAGGGCAAATATAAAGACGGGGAAAAGGTACTTAGGGCTAAAATAGATATGGCATCGCCTAATATCAATATGAGAGACCCGATCATATACAGGATAGCTCACGTGTCCCATCATAATACTAAAGATAAATGGTGCATATATCCTATGTATGATTTCGCACATCCTATTGAGGACGCCATCGAAGGCATCACTCACTCCATATGCACCTTGGAATTTGAAGACCATAGACCTCTTTACGACTGGGTTTTAAGAGAAGTGGGATGGTGGTCTACTCCGCCGCAGCAGATAGAATTTGCAAGGCTCAATCTGACCAACACCGTCATGTCCAAGAGATACCTTAAAGCCTTAGTGGAGAACGGTACGGTTGACGGCTGGGACGACCCCAGGATGCCGACCATAGCAGGTATAAGAAGAAGAGGATATACGCCTGAGGCAGTAAGAAACTTCTGCGAGGCAATAGGCGTTGCCAAGGCCAACAGCACAGTAGATATTTCTTTACTGGAACATTGCGTAAGAGAAGATCTCAAAGGACGGGCGGAGAGCAGAAACGTGGTGTTTGATCCTGTCAAGGTAATAATAACCAACTATCCTGAAGACAAGACAGAACTTTGTGAGATAGAAAATAATGCGCAGGTTCCTGAGATGGGAACCAGAAAAGTTTCTTTTTCAAGAGAGCTTTGGATAGACGGAGCAGATTTTATGGAAGAACCTCCGAAGAAGTATTTCAGGCTGTTCCCTGGTAACGAAGTCAGACTCAAGGGCGCCTACTTTATCACGTGTACAGATGTGGTGAAAAACCAGGACGGCACCATCAAGGAGATACATTGCACTTATGACCCTGCCACCAGAAGCGGAAGCGGATTTGAGGGCCGTAAGGTTAAGGGAACTATACATTTTGTTGACGCTAAAACTGCGGTGCCTGTAACGGTGCGTCAGTTTGATTACTTATTCTTAGAAAACGAAAACGGAGAAATGGTAACAAATCCACAGACCATGAAGACCTCGACCGCATATGCCGAAAGTTCCGTTGCTGATGCAGAAAGCGGAGACAGATTCCAATTTTTCCGCCATGGATATTTTGTAGCCGATTCCAAGCTCCATACGGCTGACAGACCTGTTTTTAATGAGATAGTAGGACTTAAGAGTTCGTGGAAGCCGGGGAAATGATGTTGGCACGACTTTTGCTATGATTTAAAAAGCGAATGAAAGTATTTAAACAGTGTTATAGCAGGAGGTAAATTATGTACAAAGAAAAAGTGGATATCGACGCTATACCGGGAGAAAGATGGTTCCCAAAGGAGACAAACTTTGAGGATGATATGCCGGAATACTGGGGAGATTTTGGAGTTTGCTCTGAAGTTGATACGCTTAAGGCAGTTTTGCTCAGGCGTCCCGGAAAAGAAGTAGAAAATTTTGACCCGGCGGCGGTAAGATTTTCCGATGAGCCTATAGATGTGGAGCTCATGAGACAGCAACACGATGAAGTAGCTAAGATATATAAAGATTTCGGAGCTAAAGTTTATTATGTTGAAAATCAACGTGAAGACAGGCCAAATGCTGTATTCTGCAGAGATCTCATGTTTATGACTCCGGAAGGCGCGATTCTTACGAGACCGGCGATGGCAGCAAGACGTGGAGAAGAAAGATATATAGCAGAAGCGCTGGGCAAAATCGGCGTCCCTATATTGAGAACTATAAGCGGCGATGGCATGTTCGAAGGCGCTAACGCCATGTGGGTAGACAGACATACCTGCGTAGTTTCCACAGGCAGCAGATGCAACAGAAGCGGATATGAGCAGGTAAAATATGAGCTTGAGAGAATGGGAGTAGAAGTATGGCATATGCAGCAGCCATACAGCAATATCCATATAGATGGTCTTATGAGCCCTGCCAGCAACGATGTAATCCTTATACACGCTCCGCAGGTACCTTATGATATCGTAGATATGCTTAAGAAAAAAGGTTACAAGATTCTTGAAGCTCCGTCCAGAACTGAAGTAAGAGAGAACTTTGCCTGCAATTTTGTCGCTTTGGAACCGGGATATATACTGATGCCTAAGGGAAGCCCTCGTACTCAGGAACTGCTTGAAAAAAACGGCATCAAAGTTAAGACGGTAAACATTTCCGAGATAATGAAGGGCAAGGGGGCACTTCATTGCATTACGGCGTATCTTAAAAGAGGATAGAGCGAATTTTATAAACTGATAATTATGTACAGCCCTGTATAGGCGAGATTGCTTATACGGGGCTTTGCCTTGATATCGAAGCGGCAATAATGTAAACTTAAAAATACAAAAGGAGGAAATTTTTGAAAGGGAGGTTCAGCGATGTTAAGCAGATATGTCGAGCAGCTTTTGAATGTTTATAACTATATTGACGGTATAGTCATAACTGATAAATACGGATATATCGAGTATTATAAAAATTACAGGCCGGATTTGAATAACCTTAAGGAAAAAGAAGTGCGCCGCAAGCATATTACAGAGGTCTATCCCGATCTGACTGAAGAAACCAGCAGCATTTTAAGAGTACTCAAGACAGGGAAGCCTATTTCCAACGAGTTTCAGGTGCTCAAGACATATAAGGGGCAAAGCATTAATGCTATAAATACTACTCTGCCGATACGCCAGGACGATGAAATTATCGGTGTTGTAGATGTTTCGAGATATTTGGATCCTCCTTATCAAAGGCAGGATATAGTCATTTCAGTAAAGAAAAACGTAGCGGCTACCAATCTATATTCCGTTGACGATATTATAACGCATTCGAGAGAAATGGAAATGCTCAAGGAGCGAATAGTTATGGTTGCGGACACTGACTCTTCAGTATTGATATATGGTGAGACAGGTACTGGAAAAGAAATGGTGGCTCAATCCATTCATACGTCCAGCAAAAGACGCGGACACAAGTTCATATCGCAAAACTGCGCGGCAATTCCCGCCAACCTTTTGGAGGGCATATTGTTCGGAACTGTAAAGGGAAGCTATACAGGCGCGGAGAACAAGCCGGGACTTTTTGAAGTGGCTAACGGAGGAACACTTTTCCTAGATGAAATCAATTCTATGGAGAAAAGCATCCAGCCTAAAATTTTAAAAGCCATAGAGGAAAAACAGGTGACCAGGCTGGGAGGATACGAACCGATAAAAACCGATGTAAAAATCATTTCAGCAATAAACTGCGATCCGATAAAATGCGTTGAGGAGGGCAAGATAAGGAGCGACCTCTTTTATAGGCTGAGCGTCGTTCAGATAAACATACCGCCCCTTCGAGCAAGACAAGAGGACTTGTTTTATCTTGTGGACAGCTTCATTGAAAAATTTAACAACAGCATGGGAAATCGGATAATAGGGCTGGATGAAGAGGTAAAGGATATTTTTAGCGAATATGACTGGCCGGGCAATGTGCGTGAACTTAAGAACGTCATAGAAGGCGCTTTTAATGTAGCGGGAAATAGATTTATACAGGTCAGCGATTTGCCGGAATATTTAACAAGAAGCGTATTTTCGCGCGGTATGGGGGCATATGAGACTGAGCTGGAAAATTTGACGGGTATGTTTTGGGACGCTCCAGAAAGTAAGATGTTAAGCATGGATAAGGCTTTTTCTGATTTTACCTTTGACGAAATTATACGGCAATACGAGAAGAAAGTTGTTACATGGGCTGTATCGCGGACGAATAGTTTGGTTGAGGCGGCGGAACTCTTGGGATTAACTAAACAAAATCTGAATTATAAAATGCGCAAGCTGGGAATAAAAAAGGATGAGATAAAGAGATTGAAAAAATAAAATGGATAATATGGTGACTCTGTGTCGGTAAAGTGAATTTTTACTCGCTTCGTAAAAAAATATTTTACCGGTACAGATTTTTTTTTACTTTTTTGGCTGTTTATCGTTAAAAAAAACAGCAATTTATATGGCACAAAATTTGCGATAAATTATTCACAAATATAACCGATAAGGAGGAAAAGAAATGCCCACTTTAAATGACAAGAAAAAGAAAAAGCTCGCTTTTCCGAGCAGCATATTAATGCTTTTTATTATCATCGTCATTATTACAATTCTTACGTGGATTGTACCAGGCGGAAGTTTCGATCGAGTTCTTGATGAAGAAACAGGACAGACGACAGTAGTGCCGGATAGCTTCCAGTATACTGAAAAAACGCCTGTAGGACCGTTTGACATGTTTGTAGCTTTGCCAAAGGGATGCATACAGGTAGCGCAGATATTGTTTATTATGATTTTTGCTTATTACTGGACTTATTCAGTAATGCAGTCTGGTGCTTTATCAGCGTTGTTTAACAAGCTTTTGACAGGAAAAACAAAGAATAATAAATTTTTTATCCCTATATGTATGACTGTCTTTTCGCTGGCTGGCTCTACTTATGGAGCAATGGACTCAGTATGGGGACTGATTCCAGTATTTACAGCTTTATCCATAGCTATGGGATACGATGCTCTAGTAGGTGTAAGCATAACCGCCGTTGCTACTTTTACAGGTTTTGCGGCAGCTACCACCAATCCATATACTATTGCGGTAGCTCAATCTATAAGTGAATTGCCTCTTTATTCGGGACTTGGACTTAGATGGGTGGTTTGGTTTGTCTTTACAGGAGTAACTATACTTTTTGTAATGAGATATGCTAGCAAGATAAAAAAGGATCCGAGCAAGAGTTTAGTATACGGTTTAGATTACTCTGATTTTAAGTTGGATGAAACCGTTGAGGAATTTACTACAAAGCATAAAGTCATTCTCTTTGGAATGCTTGTTACAATAGGTATTATCGTATGGGGCACGCTAGCTGCAGGATGGTACTTGGACGAAATGAGTGCCACCTTCATAATCTCCGCTATAATTACAAATATTATAGCAGGCAAGAAGCCTGAAACTATGGTTGATTATTTAGCGACAGCACTTGCGGGAATGGCTAAAGCGATGCTTGCTGTAGGATTTTCCAGAGCTATTTTGGTTATCATTACTGAGGGAAATATTTTAGACACAGGAATTAATTTCTTTACAAGCTTTATGCAAGATATGCCTCAGTGGCTTGCAGGAGAGATGATGCTGGTAGTGCAGAATATTATAAACTTCTTTATACCATCAGGAAGCGGACAGGCGGCAGCTATTATGCCTATTATGACTCCTATTGCTGACCTTGTAGGCGTAAACAGACAGATTGCCGTATTGGCATATCAGTTCGGCGATGGATTCTCCAACATGTTGTGGCCGACGGCATCATGTGTAATAATGTGTAGTATAGCTAAGATTCCTCTCAACAAATGGTACAGGTATTTCCTCCCGCTTTTCGGCATTTTCTTCGTGTTGCAGGTGATTTTCATTTTCATAGCTACGATGATAAATTATCAATAAAAATGCAATGGAATATAAAATATAAATTGCCGAAAGGGAGATACATAAGCAGATGAAAGATGAAAAGGAATTAAGAGGCCAGTTGATTAAATGCCTGGAGCGATTTGAAAGTGAAATTTACGCTCTCAACGATTTTATGGCGGCAAATCCTGAGCTGGGAAGAGAGG
>ENA-ORNG01001405-ORNG01001405.1-human-gut-metagenome-genome-assembly--contig:-NODE-1405-length-17304-cov-2.919010_pt1 | contig 17304 bp, 29 predicted proteins | sample MGYA00242113_ERZ509018 | MGnify/ENA primary metagenome ERZ509018 (study PRJEB26280, sample SAMEA2338711) | human gut metagenome | biome: human gut; feature: human-associated habitat; material: faeces... | reverse complement strand
TTTTCCATCCTGTGCTTCAAAAATAACGACAACAAAATCTTTATCTTTGTAATGCTTGAGTATTTCTAAATTATCCTTTTTAGTTACTCATATCATGCTTTGCGCCATTATTTCATCTCTTTAAATATTTTCATCTCCTCTGATGTTGGTCGATCAAGCGGATAATATAGTGTATTATATTCATAATCATAGTTAGGAATCCATACAACCCACATTACATCCATTAATGGAGAAGCATGCTTTTTTGTGTTAAATAAAAAATTAGGTCTCCATGTTAAAGGTAAAATCCATTTTGGCGGCATTTTTAAAAACAAAGGTTTTCGCTTTCGTGCATGCCAATATTGTGATTTCAAAAGTAAACAAAATGGTTTTTTATATTCTATGCATTTTTCAATGAAAGCCTCTGACTGTGAAAAAGGAGGGTTTGTTATAATCCAATCACAATCTATCATAGGAGCAGTCAAAAAATCATATCCATATTGAATATCTGTTCCTATTACTTGATATCCCATTTTCTTCATCACATAAACCATATGGTTTTCTCCACAAGCTGGTTCCCAAATTTTTGTACCTTCTAAAAGACCTAAAACTTTCATTAATACAAAAGTAACATCTGGTGGAGTAGGATAAAAATCAGAGCTTGCTCTTTTATAAGTTGCGTTTCCTCCTATAATTCGACTGGCCTGTAAACTATCCATTGTCGATCATCTCTATCTCCTCCGCTCAACCTTCCTTGATACGGACAGGAAGAACCATTTTAATGTCCTCTTTGTTTGTGCGGAGAAGGATGGGTTCTATATTACTGCGGAACTCCAAAATAATTGGCTGTCTAAAACTTTCTCCAGCCGATACCTTTGCTGCCTGTAAAGCCGCCAGGAGGTAATTCCCATTGAAGCCAATCCGATATTTTACCTCACTTGTTGGAATTGCTTTTTCCCATTCAAATCCGCTGTCCTGCGGCTGGGCATATCCGAACGAGAACCCACCGCACCGGATTACAGCCTCTGTCAGAGAGATGGTTGCATACTGCTTGTTTGGGAGTTTGATATTGCTCTTGATGAATGCCACAAAGTCCTCGTCGCAATCACTGACAATTGAGTGCTCCACAGACATTCGATAACTATCAACGGCCATTGCGACAACCTGATTGTCTGCCGCATGAAACTCTAACTTAATGTATTGATTGCAAAGACGGGTGGCGCTATCGCTCACAAAAGACTTAGTGGCCGCAATTAAGCGGTTCAAATCATTAGTATAAATCTTTGCTGATTTCATTCGTTTCCTCCAATCTTTGTAATTCCTCCGTGCTCAGAATCAGCGCACGGGTGTTCCATTCATGTATTGCAGATTTAACATATTCTGAAAACTTCTTTGTCTCTTCGGTACAGATTTTTGTGTCTGTGTAACAGTTTCCCCACTTTGTAAGGTACGGGTTTGGGTTTATGAGTGGTTCTGTAAAAACCGGCTTTCCTCTGCTTCTGCATTTATTGCAGATGACTTACACCCTATACACAAGTTTCTTGTCCCCCCCGGAAGTTTTGACCAACAAATCTATGGTCTTTGAATGAAACCTTTGCATTCCCCTTGCAAAACGGGCACGGCAGCAGCATCCCAGCATCCGTCAGCCGCTTCGCCGCCTCTTTATCGCTCAGCATGGCGCGTTTCATGTCTTGGTTCATGCTCTCTTCCATTGATTTACCTCTTGTAAATAATCCTTGTACACCCACATGGGCATTCCAAAGATACCTCTGCATGGGGGCCATAATTGTCGCTATCATAGTCCCCCACAAACCACTTTTTAACATGAACATCTGCCCGTGTTTCTCCGCATTTTTGGCATTTTAGTTCAGTCAATTTTTCGTAGTCTACCTCTTTTCGGAACCAGTTAGGGTCATCAAAAATGCTTTTCCCAACCCTGAAAGACTGAATATGTCCCCCGCTTCTGTCTGGGATCACAATTTCGTAAAAATCATGGTTTTCACGGTCACTTGTACAATCCCAATGATGATCAATGCCTCTACACTTGAACACAGTTCCAGCAGGACTGTCAGGTAAATCTTTTAATTGGGTAAATTTATATTTCATATTTTATTCTTTTTAAAACAATTTCCAATATTTAGGGCTTGCGGATTCTCCATTTCTTCCAAGATATCTATCACAAAATTTTTTGATTTTGCATGCGCTGCACAATTCAGAAGTGTTCCTCTGTTTTTTACAATATTCTTGTACTTCAGATAATGTATAATCCTTTAGCGATTTATTTAGTTTCTTTTCTTTCTGTTCTAGCTTTAAATTATTAACCATCTTTATACTTTTATTTATTGGTAATTATAACTTTTTAGCATTTTATATCTTCAATAATCTTATCAAGGGTGACGGACTGGCCGGGCCTGATAGAAGGGAACGCATCGCTGTTTAGATACCTTCTCCATGCCCCTTTTGCCGCTAACGTTACTCTTCCGTCATTGTCACGGCTAACAGAATCCAACCACTCCGGAAATATTCTAAGCAGCGTCTTGGCATCCTCCACCTCCTGCTCCGTCCAGCGGGGGTTTTCTTCTAAGTCCCAACCATTCGGCCTATGTAGTTTACATTCTATCCCATCCAAAAACCTGCACTGTTCGCAGTCTCGCCCTGTGCAAAATTTCTGTGCTTCCCCCAGCGTCCAGTCCTTCAGCGGCTTGTCCATGTTGGCCTCCTTCTTAACCGGTGTCGCAACAAACGCCCATTCAAAGGCATCTGTTGGATCGTTCAATTCCATAAAACATTGCTTCCCGTTGTAATATTCTCCGGGTTTATGATTGCAACTCCCGGTACTATCTCCGCAAATAGAACAGATTCTTGTTGCTACTGAGCATCCAATGCTGACTTCTTTCTTTTTTCCGCTCTTGATTTCCTCGATGACCTTGAAATTTTCCGGGATATTCTTGATGGATGCATTGGCCTTGATAAACCATTCGCCGTCTTTCCCTTTAAGGACTACTGTGGAAAGAATTTTTGCAATACTGCCTTGGCCTACAAAACCGTTTTTACCGACAAACATTTCAGACAGTTTACGCAAACACGGAAGTGTAAACCTCTCAAAATCTCTATTGATCTTAGTATCACAAAGACGGATTTCAAACTTATAGTATTCCGGCTCATCCTCCACCACCTCGTACCCCATCAGGCGGGCGGCTTCGTGGGGATGCACTTTTACCCATTCTGTATCACGGAACTTAAAAAATCTAAGCCATTCCATAGGAAGCTCTTTAACGCTAAAAACTTCCCCCGTCTTACTCCGAAACTTCATGGGCGGCCTCCCTTCGCTGGCCCTCACTACAAAACTTAATCCGCAAACTGGTGCGCATGAATGGGGCATAATAAGCTGGGCAAGCGGTTGTATTCTTGTACACGCACTCCCGGCACCTGACCACAGGCACGGCATCGATGGTGGGGGCAGTATTGATAAGTACTTCGGCTAACACTTTCACCGCTTTACTTGCAGTACTTCTTTTTACTCGCTGACAAAGTGCATCTAAATCACCCAGCCTCATACTCGTCCTCCTTCATCAAAGCGCCGCAGTTTGGGCAATACTTTTTCTTAGCGCGCCCATTACTTCTACCACACAAAGAACACGAATATACTTTATACTCAATCAGACGGTTCCTTTTACTTATGCTTTCGCATATTTCTGGAATCCATCTCCCATGCCTCACCTCCGCAACGTTGGCGGGAGGCATATTATCAATACAGTACATGGTATCTTCTTTACTTAATAATTTCGGGTTGTCGATACAGACTGCCCAAGAAAGAATTTTAACCTTGGCAACCGTTTTCTCAATATACTCTTTCATTCCTTCACTCTCCGGTTCCACTTTTCTTCAGCTATTTCCTCGCTATAATAAGTGTCACTAGAAAAACCACACCTATAACACCAAATAAAACCTGTTATGGCTTCTTCTAAGAGTTGTTCTTCATTTAGTATAAACATTACATTGTCACTTCCGCAAAATGGGCATTTCTTTAATTTAGCCATCTTGCTTTTCCTTGATAGTCACATAAAGTTCAACGATACGTCCATCTTTTAATTTCCATTTATAACCACCAATTTTATTTTTCGGCTTTTTCAAACCTCCAAGACATTCATTGATCATGTAATCTCGAACAGCACACAATGCTTCGTCAGTACATTCTGTTTTGTTCTGCCACATTGATTTATTTTTGCTGTTTAATGTCCCTGCATAAATCGCAAATGCACCACAACCAATATGATATTCAGCCATCCTGCTCCCTCCTGATCTTCTCCAACTCTTCATCTGTCAGCGTCCGGTTATACGGAAAAAAGCCATCTCCTGAACAACGATTTGGACATGCCAGACATTCGCACCTGTTGCCCTTGCTGGTTTCATTCACTCTGAACGGACAGCTATGGTTAAAACAATCAGCCATCCTGCTCCCTCCGTAGTGCGGCCACAGCCGGGCACATACAGCACGGTTTTCCATCACCACTTGACGGAGGATTGAACCTGCAAAATGTACACGGTGAAATGCACTCCTTGTCCGCCTGGGCCAGTTCGCGGAGGCGGTCAATAGGGCCGAGAGCACGATATTGCTCCAACTCTTGCTTGTCCACTCTCAGGCCAAATGCTTCACCTTTAAGTTGTTCGATTTCCTCCGGCTCCAAGCCCGTTTCCTCATAGGCAGCGAGGCGGTCAACATCGTCGCCCCGGAACTTCTCAGGTGTCCCCCAATCGCTGTAAATGCCGTCGCCTACAAGATAATAGCCGCGTTCATCTTTCTGCGTTACTCGTCCCATGTCAGTCCTCCTTCTAGCTCTTCCATTCCGAAATATGCTCTCTGGCCCAGTCATTGTCATTTCCCCGGTCAAGGTCATCCTCGATTTTGTAGATACAGTCTATCGCCGCATCCATCTTCTTCTTCACCTGCTCCAGCTTGAGTCGTAGCTTTTTGTTTTCAGCCTGGAACGTGGTAAGAGCTATGGCGGCATTATCTAGTATGTCCCCTTGATCAGCAAATACTCGCCCAAAAGTTTTTCCATTTCGATATGTATCAGCATTATTCCTTATCTGCTTAATCAACTTATTAATATCCATATTCTATACTTTCTAATTTATTTATTAAACCGAAAAATAGCTTGTTTCTTTAAAATATATTCACTATGCTCTATATTTAATTGATTTTTAGGTGCCCAATACAAAGGACCATCATCTACAGTAACATAACAATTTATACAAAAACATGTTGATTGATATTTGCAATTATCACAAGTTTTCATTTCTACCTCTATATTTAATAATTTGATATTATTAATTATATAGTTTATATGACCTAATGTCAATAGTTTTATAATGATACAGCTATTATTTTTTTAATTAAAAATCAATTTTAGTATCAATATTAGTAATAATTACTCTGCTAGATTTTCCTTGTATTATTAATTCATTTTGTATTAAATCTCCAAATTCAGTTTTATATGAATTATTTCCATGGACTAAAGCTAATTTATTATATAAACATTGATTAGTATAATAATCAAAAAGTTCTTGAAAGTTGGCATGGCTAGAATAAGATACCAATTCTATAATATTAGCATTATTTTCTACATAAACGCCATTAATATTAATAATTTGATCACCATAACGAATTTGACTTGCCATATTATTTTCGCCGCTATAACCACAAAATAAAATAGTGTTATTGTTATTTGGCAAAATATTTTTTAACCATTCAATAACCCTGCCGCCTGCTAAAAAACCACTAGCTGAGAGAATAATAAGTTTTTCTGAATTAATTTGTATTTGCTGACTTTCATTCCATGATTGAATAATTTGTAAATTGTTCCAATTCATTATATTTTGAAAAGATTGATAAGGCCAAATATTACAAATTTTTTCGGCTAATGGTGAATCTAAGATAATTTTAGTGTCTAAAGGTATTTTATTTTGTGACCATAAATTAAACAAGGTATACAAAATAATTTGTGTTCTTTGCAAACTAAAACATGGGATTAATACTCTATGACTATTTAAAATTGTAGCGATAATTTTTTGTAAATCTTTGTCTCTATCATATATTTTGTTTGGACGTTTTTCTTGATTATATGTATTCTCTCCTAATAAAAGATGAACAAATGGCATTGTAATTCTTGCATCACAATATAATGTTTGATTAAAATTTCCTCCAATATCCCCTGTATATCCTAATTTATGATAAATATTTCCATCAATACAATTTAAATAAATTTGACAAGAATAAATAATATGACCAGCTGGATAATAAGAATAAAAAATATCTTCTGTTAAATATTCAACTACTGGTGAGCTTTTAATATTAGAATACCCAACTTCAATAACCCTGTCTAAAGCTTTATCAATATCATCTTGAGAATAAAAAGGCGATATTTTATATCCTGCTTTTTGTAATTTTGTACAATCTTGCTGCATTATTTTAAGGCTATCTTCCCATAATAATTTTAATAACATTTTAGACCCAAATGGAACATATAAATGAGCTTGACACCCTTTTGCATATAAAGCTGGCACCATTCCAGTATGATCTACATGGATATGAGACAATATAATAAAATCTATATTTCTAGGTTTAATCTTCTTTAATAGGTTATAATTTTTATCATAGTTAGTTTTTATATCGCTTTCTTGATATAATCCGCAATCTAACAATATTGCATATTTCTTAAAACGAACAAGATAACAAGATTGAGTCACATTATGAGCTGATTCACCAATACATTTGACATATGGTTTTTTAGTATTTTGATTTATCATATTATTTACCTTTTAATATTTGGGCCCTGTAATAGCAATATATAATGGACAATTGATATAATTAAAATCTTTATTTCCAAAAATTTGATCTTTTATATTTTTATATTCAGTAACGTGCATTAAATGATAACACATTTGCTGTACACCGCATTGATAGCATGGAGATTCAGATAATTTACAAATTCTATTACCCATATTATCACCTTTTATAATTAGAATGAAATATCTGCAGGAAATAGAACAGTACGCAGTTGATGCATTTAATGATGATAAGAATAATTATAATAAATATAAAAATATTATGTTGCTAAAGTTTGCTCAACTTTTATTCTTAAATTGTTTGCATCTGTACAAAAAAAGTCTATTCTTCTCATAGTTCCTCGATCAAAATAAGACCAAATTTTAATTTTTTGATCTGCAAATAATCCATATCTTGCTTTGTATACAAATTCAATAATATTAGGTTTGATTTGGTTATCTGTCCCCAATCCTTTTAAATGTAACATTGGTTCAATCTCTTTAAAATCAATTAAACGATCTTTTGTAGACAAAACGATACTGCCGCTATCTATTTTATTTTTCATAGCTTTTGACCCTGATAAGCAAGACTCGTCTGGAAACTGACTACTTTTCCAATTATCATTTAATTGAGTCATAGACATAATACCTACATTATATTTTTCAGCTATAGATTTTAATTCAGTAACTACAGATTTTAATACTAAATCTTCTCTAGGTGGAAGTGTATTGTTAGATTTAAATTCTGTACTAATACTTGATTGTAATTGTACATAATCAAATACACCATATGCTGCCCCATAGTTTTCCACATTTTCTTTAATTTTTCTTTCTATAGATTGTATTGTAAAATCAGGCATATCAGTAATCTTTAATTGTGATTGTATTAAAATCTCTCCTGCTTTTAGCACTCTTTTATTTTCATGATCAGATAAATTACCATTTACAATATCTCTATAATTTACACCTGATACACAAGCCAAAAATAAAGGATTGATTTCATTTCTGGTTTTCATTTCTGTATGAATAAAAAAAGATGGGCCTTGATAATTTGGATTAGAAATAAAATCACTACATTCATTGCTCCATACTTCTTGAACTCCTACATTACACAAATCATTAACTGCTAATCTTGTTTTACCTGTTCCTGAACTTCCTGACCTTAATAATAAATGCCCTCGGCACCATCCTTGATATAAAGTGGTTAAATACCCAGAAGATAGCAATGCTCCAAAAGCTGGTTTTTGTTTAAAAAAATCTAATAAATTTTCTGTATCTTCACCTGCCCACATTTCATCTCTAGTATAATTTATATCATAACTTGTTCTCAATACTGATATTTTAGCTTCTGTTTTATTTAAAATATCTTGTATACTAATTTTATCTAGAGATTTTATTTGACTAGCAGACTCATGCAATTCGTCATAAAATTCATTAACACCAATGTTATTATCTTGCAACTTACGCAATAAGCTAAATTTTCTAATAGTGTTATAATAATATTCATAATTATCTATTAAAGATAACTCTTTAGCGGTTGCAATAAATTCAATAAAATTTCCATCGTTTAAAATTTCTAATTGCGCTGGAAATGCAGCACAAAAATTATCTACTTCTTCTGGCTGCACTTCATGCACTCCTTGTTTTGCTAAATTAACTATAACAACAAATAGTACATAATGCAAAGGTATGGGAGCAAAATCATATTTACTAAGAGGATAATTCGGATTAAATAACAGTTCTGTATTTTTCATTAAACATCCTAATAAATAAGTTGCTATATTAGGATTGTATAGCAAATATCATCACCCTCTTTTAGAAATTAGAATCTTCTTTCCAATAATGACTACAATGATTCTGTATAGGCTTTTTAATAATAATATCATCTTCCCATTGTGCAGATTCTTTTTTATTATTTTGAATTGTTTGATAAAATATATTAAAAGCATCAATATATTTTGGTATAAATTGTCCTAATCCATATTCTATATTAATAGTTTCTTGTTCATATTCTATAGCATATTTTAAAATAGCTCGAATTTGATTATAGTTTAAATTATAATCTTTAATATATGTTTTAATTTGTTTGGAAATAAAAGGCCAATTCACATTGTTTTGATAAATTGCCTGAATATAATCAGTTAATTTTATATAATCTGATTTTGTATCATTCTCTTTTGTATTAATAAATTGATCATAACATTGCTTAGAACAAAAATTATAACTTTTATATTTAACAGTTTGATATTTTTGCCCTTTATCAATATTTTTTTTACATATTTTACATATCATATTTTTATAAAAATAGAGGCGAATTTTTGTCGCCTCTATATTTGATTTGTTATTTTATTTTTTAATCTGATAAATCATTTACAACTAACCCTTGATCACAAGCAAAAGTAACCATTTTATTATAAATATTTTCTAATTCAGCTAAATGCATGTCTGTTGTTTCTGATACTTTAAGATTTTCACCTAATTCACTAGCTACAATTTCTTGTGCTTTTCCATTGTATTTATTATGAATAGCAACAAAATAAGGTTGAATTAATTTTATCCAATCATCTTTAGTGTAATTATCATATTTCTTTTTCCAGTTTGATAAGGTGGCCTGCTCATTTTCTGCTGACTTCTCAATTGCTTTTTCAATGGCTTCTTCTAAATTTGCAGCTGTAAAAGGGTCAATAAAAGTTTGAATAGCATAACGACTTCTAGCAAATACATTTTTAGTTTGTTTACAAATAGCAGTTGAAGGAATCATATCACCATTTGCATCAATGCCATTTGCTCGAAGAAAAATACAAAAATCACACAAATCTCTTATGAAACGAGTAGAAGCTTTTTCGTTGCTGCTGCCTTTTGGCTGTATAAAAGTATATTTTTCTCCTGTGATTTCATCTTTTTTCTCGATTTGCTCTTCATGTCCAATAAAAACAACAGTATATCCAGCATTACATAAAATATTAATTTGTGACTTAAAATCTTTGCGATAAATGCTATAACCATTTATACGGCCAGTAAGTTCACTTAAATCACGAACTCCAAATTGTTGACAAGTAGATTGCTCAGCCAATTCAACCAAATCTTCCACAGTATCAATAACAATAGTATTAAATTTTCGTTGCATTAATTCATATTGAAAAATAACTTTATCATCGTCATCAGGGTCAGGCAACTTTTTTTCAGATGTTAATTGTGCAACATAATTTTTAAATTTTGCCCATTTATTAATAGATTTTTTATAACCTTTAACGCCATTGCCGCCTGCTTCTGTCATCAATAATAAAGCTTTTGGTAATTTCATTGATTGAAATGTCTTCCCCACTGAATTTGAACCATAAATATATATCTTTTGTCCCTTGATAGACCCTACTAATCCAGTTTCTTCTAAATCAAATAAATTATCAACAGCCATTACAATGTACCTCTACTTTTTAAAAAATACTGTTTGGGTCATCATCTTCAAAATCATTTGACATTTGTACACTGTTAATTTTATTATTAGCACGCTTAACTGTTTGGTCAAAAGACTTTGTGTTGCTAGTTTTATGACCATCAGCCTTCAATCTTTCTAAATATGCAGCTCTTTCTTTTAATGCTTTTTGAACAACTTTAGGATTAATCCATTGTGTAGGCACTTCAATTTGATTACCATTTTCATCTTCAGTATATTGCTCTTCTGGTTCTTCATAAGGATCGTTGGCTCCAACTAAAATAATTTCTTTGATATCATAACTATTGCTAGTATCTTGATCTGCTTTATGACCAAAAGATAATTTTTCATTGGTTTGCCCACCAATATGCTTCATGATAACATTGAATTCCATATAAGCACTACTTTTTACTGGATAAATATCTTGGAAATCAGAAGCCAAATCATCAGGAACAATTACATTTACAGGGAAAACTTCACCTTTATTATTAACACTTAATAATTCAACTGCTAATCTACCTGTTAAATTTTGTTTTCTATCTTGCTCTTCTACAATTTTATTAACATAAAAGACACCAGTTAAAGAACAAGACATTTTAGGATTTTCAGGTAATTTAGTGTTTGCTTGCATAGTTCTCCAACGCAAAGTATAAGTTAATTCGCCATCTTTCCTTACATAATCATTACCATCAATCATGCCATTAATATTAACAATAGTAGCAGGTGTCCCGTTTCCATTAATTTGAGGAGTCCAAGCTAACATAGCCTGAGCCATAGTCCATCTTTGATTTACATTACCATCACTATTATGTTGATTAAAATATACATCAAAAGTATGAATTCCATCTTTTGTTTTAATAGCCACATTTCCCTTGATGCATTTACTATTAATTGAGTTGATTTTTACACCGGATTCATTTTTAATATCAATTGTACAATTTTCTTCTTTTAATGCTAATTCATATACAGACCCAATACAAGCAAAATTTCTTTTTGTACTTTTTAAAATATCAGACATAATATACAATTCCTTTATACATTAAATATAAAATAAATATTAATTATCAGATTGTTGCTGAAGAGCGTCAACCCTAGTTTTACTTTTTTCTAATTCTATTTTAATAACATCTTTTATATTTTTTGCTGATGTTAAAGAGCGAATTTTACGATAAATACTTATTAGACAACTATAATAACCTATTTCAATTCCAATATTTTTAATTTTAATTAATTCAGGCATTATTGCAGCTTTAAATTGTTCCATATCTTTATCTTTCATAATAACCTCTAGTCTCGATCACAATTAGGACAATATACAGATTGATATGTTGTAGTAACATAATTATCTAATTCAGAATAAATATCTTTATAATTTGCAATTTGTAAAAGTCCTCCACACAAACTACAACGATGCATTTTAGTAAGTTCTAAATTAGCTTTTAATTTTAAAATAGACAAATCAGAAGCATGTAAATTTTCTAAAAATAAATAACAATCTGCTTCTACTTCTGGATTATCTTCAAACATTAAATGAATAGCCTCAAAAATTTCAGATATCATATTTGGATAATGATCTTTATTTCTTACTGATTGATTGTTGTTATTCATCATTACATCTTTTCCTTAATATTAATTTATTTCAACATAACAGTATCATAAATAGTGTCTGGATTTGTTTTTAAATAAGTATTAGTAACAGAAATATTACTATGATTCAGTAAATCACGAATTTCTGATACGGGTACTCCTTTTTCAGAATAAATGGTAGCACATGCAACTCTCATATAATGATTGCTAATATTCTCCCAAAAAGGAATATTGGCTTTTTTTGCAATAGTTTTTAGAGTTTGAGATAAATTATTACTATGGATTGGTCCTCCCCAATGACTAACAAATAATCTATCACATTGATCATTACGATCAGATAAATATTTGTCAATCATTTGGATTAATTCATCAGTAAAATAAACATTTCTTTCTTTATCACCCTTGCCTGTAATTTTGAAATAATGTTGATTATACTTTTTCATAAACAAATATTGATCTATTGTTAAATTAATCAATTCATTAACTCGAAGGCCATTCTTTTTCAATAATAACAAAATAGCTTTATCTCGAATATTAGTAGCACACTGAATCATACTATCAACCATAGATTCAGAAACATATTCTTTTTCTCTATTTTTAATAACAGGTGCTTTAAGCTTTACAGCAGGATTTTGATTAATTATATCCATATCTGTCAAATAATTAAAATAATTTTTAATAGATTTAATTTCTAATGCGATACTTGCTGATGACAAATGAGATAAACTATTACGCCAAATATTTAAATCTGCTAATGTAATATCGCATTCATCTTTACAAACAAAATTTAACATTTGCTGCACATATTTCGTATAAGTAGCAATAGTTCTTTCAGATTTCTTATCAGCTTTCAAATAATCAATATATCCTGCTACCATAATAAAATCCTCCTGATCTATTTTTATATATAGTATTATAGCACTTTCTATATAAAAATCAAGCCCTTTTAAAAAAATTATTCATATAATCCCCAAACGGCCATAACCTGTCCATTTGTACTATCTACACTTAATAGATAAGGAATATCATCAGGCCAATAAGCAATTTTATTAATTATATAACAAACAGGGTTATCAGTATTAACTTCCCCAAATACAATAGAATTACCAGTATTCTCTATCAATTCTACAGGACAATAAATTGTATCATTTTGATTTAATGAATCGCAAGGAGTGCGCCATGTAAAAATTAAATGACAAATACCCAAAGCTAAGAATATAAAATTGATTATATAACAAATAATTGCACCTAAATCATATTCTTTTACTAAAGTATAATAAAAAATAATACCATTAATAAAAATTAATAACAAAAATAACCACATTTTAACAACTTCCTTTTAATTAATCTATATCAAATAAACTAATATCATTACGCACTTTATATTTACGATTTTTAATATTTGCTAATCTGTTAGCTAATAGATTACTTTTATATTCATGAGACAAACAATCATTTATAATTTCAATTACTAATAGGCTATTTTTAATTTTCCTTCTTGTAAGCAGTATAAATTGCAATTGTTTATATATTTTATACCCCTCGCAAGCATTTTTATTATAAAATTCTATACTATGTAAAATATCTAATTGCTGCGCTTCTATAACATGCAATTTATTTTCTAATAAGGCTTTATTACATATGCATATATCAACTATTTGGTCAAATTTTTCTACAGTGCTTAAAATTTCATCTAAATTTAAATTGTCAATATCTAATGTAATATCTGAATTAGTTGTTATAGTTGGTAATATTTGATTTGAATTATTTGCGTCAATATTTAATTCTGTAATTAAGCTAGGGTTTAATTCTTGTATATAATAGTGTATATTTTTTAAAGATTTTGGCAAATTGTTTAAAATATTTTTAACTTTTACATGATCAGTAAAAACAGTCGCATTTTGTAAATCAGATGTAGTTTTAATGGTTCCTGTACTTGTCCTATATATATAATTTTTATCATTTGTAATTACATAAAACATAGTTATATAATCTCCTTTATGATTTATTATATACAATATAATTAAATAAGTCAAGTAACATCTATATAATTCAATATAAAAAATCTTCGGCTATAATGTTATTAAAATATTTAACATTACAGCCGAAGCAGCAATATATTTATTTTTTGTTTTTTTTCGTATTAACAGGACAAGTAAATTTATTAGGATTAATTCTTCTTTTAATCATATTCTTTAACTCTCTAGCAACTACAAAATTAACCGCTATATATGGGTCACAAAATACTGGCTCACCATTGCTAGGATTTTGAGATATTTTTGATTCTCTTCTAGTTAATTGAAATGACCCTAATCTATAATAATAAACCTCTTCTCCTTCTTCTAGTAAATTCAATGTAGTTAAAAATAATCCATCTATAATTTTTTTAACATCTTGCTTAGTATATCCTGTTTTTCTAGATACTAAAGTAACTAATTGTTTAGAACGTACCATAATCATTCCAACTTATAAAAGATAATTAAATGGTGCTGGTAGTGGGACTCGAACCCACACGGTATCGCTACCAACAGATTTTAAGTCTGCAATGTCTACCTATTCCATCATACCAGCATATATACAAAACATTACTTACTGCTATTTCAGTGACGAGAAGTATTACACCCTTACTTTAGCACCCAATTAATTAATTTATTACCCATAGTCAACCCATAACTTCTAATTAGGTTTTTCAGCTAGTTGACCCACCTCAGTAATGTTTTGTATTGGTGCTCCTTCGGGGACTCGAACCCGGGACCGTCCGGTTATGAGCCGGCTACTCTAACCAACTGAGCTAAAGGAGCATGTATTATATTTTCACTCTTCAGGTTTGAATTATATCCACAAGAATGATGGGTACTAAGTGTACCGTTTATTGCTAACGCCTGCACATCTAGCAAACCACTACCTATTTATAAAACCAACAAACTATACAGGCTCGTTTGTTGCAATTTTATAAGGATAGGCATCCTTAAAGACTTCATAAAGAAGTCCTGGTGAAGATAAAGGGACTCGAACCCTTGACCAATACATTAAAAGTGTATTGCTCTGCCAACTGAGCTATATCTTCATTTTAAAATTGGCTTTAGTTTCACTTTAACTTTTATAGTTTAAGTTTGTTATCTCATTTAACTTAATCATTTTTAATTAAGCACCAATTAATATTTTATAATTACTCTTGATTTAGACTATCTTTTAGAGCCTTGGACCACTTAAATTTTAGGCTCTTTTTAGCAGGAATTACAATAGATTCTCCCGTTGCTGGATTGCATCCATTACGTTCAGCACGATCAACAACCATAAATGCTCCTAATCCTTTAATCTCAATAGAATCGCCTGTTTCTAGGGCTTTAATAATACTATCAAAAACAGTATTTACCATATCGGCAGCTTTTACTTTATAAATTCCATTAGTATCAGAAACATAATTAATAAATTCTGTTTTATTCATATTTTTCCTCTTTTTATTATTTTATTTAAAAGCCTTTAGGCTTATATTATATATATCATACAATATATATAATGTCAAGTACTTTTTTCAATATTCATTGAAGATTTTTGTTCTTGAAAAGTTTTTGTGTCCCAAATATGATATTTGTTATCTAGGTCTTTAATTTGTTTACCAATTTGATTAATATGGTTTTGAATAATATTGTAAGGATATTTTCTCAATAACTTCAACATACGATTTTCTAAAATTGCTCTCTTGTCTAGTGTATCTGTAATGTTTAGTTTTTCCACGATGTTTATCCTTTCTTAAATGTTATGAGGCTATTATAACTATGATATTTTTATTTGTCAATACCCCTTTTTAAATTTTTAAAAAATTTTTAGTCAAGAGCTTACTTACATGTTTTTTATAAAACTGCATATAAAGTCATATTTAAAATTTTTTATGCAGTTTAACACAATAATCTATATAATCATATTCTTTATCTTTATTATTTTTAATAATGGCCTTAGATTTTGATATTTCGTTTCTATATTTTAAATACATCTCACATTTAGAATGACAACCGATTGTACGGTTAGTACAATTCAAACAGCTAGATTGTAAATTTGATGTTGTAATCTTTGACATTTGATGGACCTCATTATTTTTACTAATTAAAAATAACATAACTGATCATTTCTAATTGATCGAAAACATTTGGGTACATAAATCCAACCCATAAATCATTTTGTAAATATTGGTATGTTTCTAATTGTTGATTATAATTAGAAATATCATTAATTAATACAAAATCGTCAGATTTTAAATCTAAATGAGAAATTTGATTATGAAGATCATTATAAATAGCTTTTAATTCATAAAAATCAAAATATGATTCATAATATACATACATACTATATACTATATAAGTTAATGTGCATATCAAAACTATAGTAGCTAATGCAAAACATATAGTAGAAACTATAGTGGTAATTGAATTTTTCTTAATCCGTTGCTGTTCAATCAATATATTAAATTTATAACTAAATAAATATAAAATACTGATAATAATCAAATTAATTAGTAAAATCATAAATTCTTTCTCCTTATTTAATCATTCAATGTAAAAAAACTATGATTACCAATTGTGAATAAAAATTTTTGACTCTCATGAAATGTACTATACATAATATTACGATTATAAAACCATAAAATTAAATCGTTGCAGATACGATTTCCATAATCAAAGATTTCTGTAATTGCATCGCTGCATTCTTTCCATAAAATAGGATTTGTTTTTTCTAATTTAGAATTATAGCCATCAAATTTCCATTTTATATCTATAGGATCACAATTTTCATATACTATACTATCTAATAAACATTGAGCTACAGCTAATTTCCCCTCATAATCTTCTCCCTCTGCTTCACCGGCTACAATACAAGTTAATATATATTTTTCTTGATTTGTCAAATCAAAAAATGGATTTAAATTTTGAGGATTGGACATTTCATCTAAAATTGATGACGAAGTTTTATTTATGGCTAATTTACTTTCATAATCATTTTTACTATCAATATGACAAATAATATCATTGATCATAAAAGCTTTGTCCATTTTCAAATTCAAATTTTGATTTTGATTTTCTAATTCAAAATTTAGAATTAAAAAAGCAGTCCATAATATACAAATCAAAATTTGAATTTGAATTTTCAATTTTGTATGTTGTTGCATGCTTTTTACCTCAATTTTCAATTTCAATTTTTCAAATCATTTTGAATAGTAAAAAATCGTTTTGTATTTTTCAATTCGTATAAAATTTTAAATTCATAAAAATATAAAATAAAACATGATTAAAAATTTTGAAATATTAAAATCTTTTGAATTTATTTATGCGCTGACAAGCGGAGGTCCTGCGAACACAACCACGACGCTTGCGATCCTGCTGTTCGCTAACGATAAGGGAACCATTTACGGCTATGGCTATTCTTCAGCGTTAGGCGGGTTTATGTCCATCCTCGTGTTGGCCTTTACCGGCGTCTATTGG
>ENA-ORNG01001401-ORNG01001401.1-human-gut-metagenome-genome-assembly--contig:-NODE-1401-length-17372-cov-5.492522_pt1 | contig 17372 bp, 13 predicted proteins | sample MGYA00242113_ERZ509018 | MGnify/ENA primary metagenome ERZ509018 (study PRJEB26280, sample SAMEA2338711) | human gut metagenome | biome: human gut; feature: human-associated habitat; material: faeces... | reverse complement strand
GAATCTGAAGGGCATTGGCCCCGCCAAAGATCAGCGCCGCCCCGAAAGTTCCCACCGGCGTATACCGGCCGAGGATGACCGCTGCCAATGCGATATAGCCGCGTCCGGAAATCATATTTTCCGTGAACACTCCCAACTGAACAAGTACCAGATAGGCGCCGCCGACGCCGCCTAAAATTCCGTTAATCAGCATGGCAATGTATTGATACTTATGTACTGGAATCCCCGCCGCGTCCGCCGCCCGCGGATGTTCTCCCACAGCCTGAAAAGCCAGGCCTTTCGCCGTTTTCGCATAAAAAACGGTCATAATAATAATCAGCACATACAGAAAGTACGTAAAAATATCCTGATTGAACAAAGCATCTCCGATTAACGGAATGCTGCTCAACCCTGGAATTTTTATGGTCGAGAAGGTGGTCAGCTGCTGATAGCTTTTTCCCTCTTTTAAAATTCTTGAGAAAAAGCTGGTCACACCGAGCACAAACATATTAATGGCAATACCGCTGACCGACTGATTCTGCGCCAGTTTAACAGACAACATGGCATGAATCATGGCGACGGCAATACCGCCCAGAATACCGCACAAAAGTCCGAGCACGAGACTTCCTGAAAACATCGCTCCCGCAAAGGAGCAAAAAGCGCCGCTCAACATAACGCCTTCCATACCTATATTTAAGATACCGGCTTTTTCAGCAAACATTTCACCCAAACCAGCATAAATCAAAGGCACAGCCATACGCACCATGGCAGAGAAAAAGGCTGTAAAAAATCCTATCGTCAAAATCTGTTCCAACATCTCTTTTCTCTCCTTTCTATGCCGCTTTCTTCGCTTTTTTTCTGCTCATCAGGCCTTTCGCCAGAATGAGAAGCACAACAAGACCGACGAGTATATCCACGATCGCCGACGGAACGCCAAGCTGCCGCTGCATCGTATTCGCTCCAACCTGCATGGCCGCCATGCCAATCGACGCCACAACGACGCCCACCGGATGATTGCCGGCCATCAGAGCAATCAAAACCGCCGTATATCCGCAATTGGAAGAAATTCCTTCCAAAAGCTTTTTCTGAATCGCCAATACTTCGACCACCCCGGCCAGGCCTGCCAGGCCTCCGCTCAGAAAGGCTGATATAACGATATTTTTCATAACAGAAATCCCGTTGCAGGCTGCCGCCCGCTTGTTAAATCCAACGACCTTAATCTCATATCCGAGAGTCGTTTTCTCTAAGAGATACCATACGACCGCTACAGCTGCCAGTGCAATAATAAATCCCACATGAAGCCGCGTCGGTGGCAGTATCTGCGCCAGCAGCACAGACTCGTCAATCTTCGCCGACTGAGGCACGCTTCCGGCCGGGTCCATCAAAAACGTCCGGACAGCCAGTCCGATCAGGTTGATGGCTATGTAATTTAACATGATTGTTACAATAATTTCTGAGATACCGAATTTTGCCTTGAATACAGCGGCAATCAGCGCCCAGACACCTCCTGCCAGAAATCCGATGATAAGGGCCAGAATGAGCCGCAGGATTCCTGGAACACCCGGAAGACCAAGGGCCACCATGGCCGACGCAAGCGCGCCCATATAAAACTGTCCCTCGGCTCCAATATTGAAAAATCCGGTCCGAAAGGCCACCGCGCATCCAAGTCCTGTAAAGATCAGCGGCGTCGCTTTGACAAACACCTCGCAAAAGCCGTTTAAATTACCGAAAATACCTCGAAAGAAATTGCTATAAGCGTCCATCGGATTTGCGTTGGACATAACGATCAGGCCCGTACCTGCAATAATGGTGATCAGCGCGATAACAAGCGCCTGAACGATTTTTTGTTTTTTCCCCGTCATTACATGGCCTCCTTTGTCATTCCGCCCATTAACAGGCCAATCTTTTGTACGTCAGCCTCGCCCCGGTTCAGCACGCCGACAATCCTGCCGCCAAACATAACCGCAATCCGGTCGGACAGCGCTAATATCTCTTCCAGATCTGCCGAGATCAACAAGACGCTCCTATCGGAATTCCGGACGTCCATCAGCGTCTGTCGCACAAACTCGGTAGCGCCGATATCCAATCCGCGAGTCGGCTGATTTGCAATGACCAGTTTAGCGTCTTCTGTGACTTCTCTGGCGATAATGATCTTCTGCTGATTACCGCCGGATAAAAGCTTGACCACGGACTCCATACCCGTTGTCCCTGTGGTTTTAATCTGAAACTTTTCAATGGCACTCTTCGCCTGCGCTTCAATCGGTTTTTTATTAAATATCCCTTTTTTAGAAAAAGGCTCTTTGTCATAATTTTTCAGAAGCATGTTTTCCTTTAAAGTCATATCGATAACTAGACCGTCCGCATGGCGGTCGTCGGATATATAGGAAATTCCTTTCTCAAAACGCTGCTTCACTGTCGCTTTCTGAATGCTCTCGTTCATAAAACAGATTTCTCCGGATGTATTCTTCCGAATGCCCGCGATCACCTCGGCCAGCTCCGTCTGTCCATTGCCGTCAACGCCGGCAATTCCCAATATCTCGCCCTTATTCACCGTCAGATTAATATTATCTAGTATGGCCTTTTCACCCTTCATGATGTTTACATTTTTAAGCTCCAAAGCCACGCCGTTATCCGACTGCTCCTGTATTTCAAAATCCCCGTGCAGCTCCCGCCCGATCATATACATGGACAATTCCTTTGGATTCGTCTCGGAAGTCGCCAGTTCCTTTACTTTCTTTCCATCTCTCAAAATCGTTACCCTGTCGCTGATCGCCATGATTTCACTCATGCGATGCGTAATGATAATGACGGCGTAACCTTCGTTTTTCAATTTTCTCAGAACCTCGAAAAAGTCCTGGGTTTCCTTCGGCGTCAAGACGCCCGTCGGCTCGTCCAGAATGAGCAGATCCACATTCCGATATAAAGCCTTCAAAATTTCTACTCTCTGCTGCTCGCCCACAGATAAATCCCGGATTCTTGCATCCGGCCTCACCCGAAGTCCATATTTTTCAGCCAGTTCAATAATACTCTTTCTGGCGTCCATTTTTGAAAGGAAAAGGCCGTCCTGCTTCAGTCCGAGAATAATATTCTCTAACACTGTCATTTTCTGAACAAGCGAAAAATGCTGATGCACCATACCTATTCCCTGATCAATCGCTTCTCTTGGAGAATCAAATACAACTTTTTTATCTTTCCAGTAAATTTCTCCGGTATCCGCCGTATAAATACCAAATAAAATATTCATCAGCGTCGTCTTTCCAGCCCCGTTTTCGCCGAGCAGCGCATGTATTTCTCCTTTTTCCACAGATAAATCAATATTTTCATTCGCATACACGCCGGAAAAAGCCTTGCTGATATGTTTCATCTCTAAGATTGCCATAATCCTTCTCCTTCAACGTCTTCAATTAACCAGACATGGGACGTCCCGACCAAAGCCAGTACGTCCCTTTTTGTCTGTTTTTATATCTTTTTAGAATTAGTTTCTAATATTTTCATCCAGCGGTACAACAAATTCACCGGATTTAATCGCTTCAATCTTCTCGTCGATCATCGTGCGAACGTCTTCAGGGATAACGCTTTCCATATCATAGTATGGAGCCATCTCAACAACGCCCTCTGCCATTCCCAGATACTTCACTTCGCCTTTGAATGTTCCGTTCACAACGTCCAGATAAGCGGATTCAATAACTAACGGCACATTGTACATGGAAGATGTAAGTACAGTTTCCGGAGCGAGTTCATGCTGGTCATAGGAATCGCCTGTCGCATAGATACCGGCTTCCTGGGCTGCCGCAATCGCGCCGTTACCGCATTCATTTGCATCATGGGCAATAAAGTCAACGCCACTGTCGATCATCGCCTGAGCCGCTTCTTTTGCCAGAGCTGTATCTGTGAAGCTGCCTGTCCATGCCGTCTGTACTTCGATATCCGGGTTAATCGATTTTGCGCCGTCCTCAAAACCATTCATGATCTTGATGAGGGAAGCGCCTTCGATCGGTCCGATGAATCCAATCTTATTGGATTTTGTCATGCTTGCCGCAAGCATACCTTCAATATAACCGCCCTGTTCGCAGCTCATAACATAAGAAGCCACATTGTCAGAGGCTGCGGCTGCTTCTGTACAGATAAATGTCGTATCTGGATACTGAGCGCCGACTTCGAGGGCCGGATCACCAAACTGGAAACCATGTCCGATAACGATATCGTAACCGTTTGCCGCATAATCTGTGAATGCTGCGGCCATATCTGCCGCCTGAAGATTTTCTGTATAAGCGATTTCAGCGCCATACTTTTCTTCAAGTAACTGAAGACCTTCATAAGCGGACTGGCAGAATCCCATATCGTTTACCGCACCGGTTACGCACAGGGCAACCTTCAGGCTCTCGCCATCTGCTGCGGCCGTCGTTTCGCCGCCTGTCTCTGCAGTTGTTTCTGCACCTGTCTCCGCAGTTGTTTCTGCACTCGTCTCTGCTTTTGTTTCCTTTGTGCCGCCGCATGCTGTCAGCATGGAAACAGCCAGTGTCAGGCTCAATGCCATTGCCACAAGTTTTTTCATTGTTTCAATCTCCTTTACCCTTTTAGTGATTACTTCATTTTATATTAATGTAAATATAAATGACTATTTAGAAGACATCGGATAAACTACCGGAAAACGATTCGGAAGTTCAATACCGGCGCGGGAACGAATGGCTGCCGCATGTTCTTTGGCTGCCGCCAGCACCTCTTCCTCATCTAAAGAAAGAACGATGCGGTCTTTCATCAGCCATTTACCGTCGCACATGGTGCTTTCCACATTGGATGAATGCATGGAAGATACCAGATTAGCCACCGGATCATGCAGCGGCAGCATACCGGCCGAATCCGGATTAATAACGATCAAATCGGCTTTTTTGCCAACCTCAAGAGAGCCGTAAAGCTCCTCGTCCATCAGGGCTTTTGCGCCGTTGATGGTCGCCATGCGCAGGATTTCCTGGGCCTTCACAACGTCTGGCTCCAGACGCCATCCCTTGTGAATGAGGGATGTCAGATACATTTCATCGACCATATCCATACGGTTGTTGGAAGGCGCGCCGTCGGTACCAATCGTTACACAGATGCCCTCGCGAAGCATCCGTGGTACCTTTGCAAAACCAAGAACACGCATTGCCGCAGCCGGATTGTGAGAAACCTTTACCTGATGGTCGCGGAACATCTCAACTTCCTCGTTTGTCAGCCATACGGTATGCACGGCAAGAAAGTTTTTATCCAGAACACCCAACCTATTCAGATGAGTAACGGTCCATTCGCCTCTGGTAGCCTGCATATATTCCACTTCATCTTTAACTTCGGCCACGTGCATATGAACGCCCACATTGTATTTATCCGCCAGCTCCTTCGAGCGGACGATCAGCTCGTCGGTACAGTTGAAAATAGTTCTCAGACCAAACCATACCTGAACGCGGCCGTCATGGGTATTATGAAATTTCTTTAAATCTTCCTCCTGCTTATCCAGCTCTTCCTCCGTTGTTTTCTGCCATACTTTCGGAAGGCCCTCGCCGCAGTCCATAACGGATTTTGCCAGCTTTGCACGGACGCCGGCTTGCGCCACGCCTCGAACCATGCCGGAAACATGCTGTCCGCCTGGCTCGGCAAAGGCTGTACAGCCGCATTTAATCTGTTCAAGACAACAGGCCAAGGTGGAAACATAGGAATCTTCTTCTGTCATATTGCTTTCATATGGCCAAATGCGGTCATGCAGCCATGTCAGCAGATTCACGTCGTCCCCCAATCCCCGTCCAAGCTGCTGCGACGTATGTACATGGGTATTGACAAGGCCGGGCATAATAATCTTGCCTTTACAGTCAATAACCTCATCCACATCCTCCTTTAATTCAAAATGTCCGATTTTACTGATTTTGTCGTCCTCCACAAGAACGCTGCCCTCAGAGTACACTTCTTCGTTGGCGTTCATAGTAACAACAAGCGCATTTTTCAACAATGTTTTCATAGAAATATACCATCTCCTCTGCTAAACTGCGTTCATTATAACGAATTGTGTTCGTTTTGTCAATCGCCCTTATGTTGAAAAAAGTTGAAATTTGTATTTGACGAAATTCTGTTTTTTCTATATAATACCAAATCAGAAAAGGAGGCGCCTCATGTCCGATATTGATTTAAACAAAATTGGAAATATATTAAGAAACCGACGTATCGAAAAGAATCTGTCTATTCGGGATTTGTCCGCCCGTTCGGATGTGGCGGCAAGTACCATCAGCCAAATTGAAACAGGGAAAACCTCCCCCAATCTGCTTACGCTGAAATCTTTGTGCAACGCTCTGGACCTTCCGGTCTTTTCACTCTTCATAGACGATGAAATAACAAACGTTCGCCTTGTCCGTCATAACGAACAGCAGACATTTATCCGAAATATCAGCAACGGCAAGGCCCTCGTCGAATCATTGATCACTCAGGGAAGAAATGAAATGTGGGGCGCCATCATCGATATTCCCGCCCATTCCGATTCGGGCACCTTTGCCCACCATGGCGGCGAAGAACTCGTCTTTATGCTGGAAGGATGTATTCGTTTTGAACTTGAAAATTATCAGGTCTACACGTTGGAAAAATACGACACCCTGTACTATCCGAATTATGTGGGCCATCGCTGGACAAACAGCTCCGATGCGGACGCAAAAATGCTCATTATTTCCACATCGCCTTATAAATTTTAAAAAAGGAAAACCATCGGCTCAGGTATCTGTCCGAATGGTTTTCCTTTTAATTTACGCCTGTTTACTTACCCGACGTCGGTATATAAGGAATGATTTTACTTGCCAGCTCCGCAGGCGTCATCGTCTGAAGCCATACTTTTCCCGGTCCTTCGAGAACCGTCAGAAAAAGGCCTTCACCGCCGAAGAAAATATTTGAAAATCCCTTCACCATCTCGACAGAGTATTTCACTCTTTCTTCAAAATAAGCCACGTTACCTGAATCAATTTTCATCCGCTGACCCGGAGCCAATTCATACTCACACACAGTTCCATCCAATTCGAGAAATGCCATCCCACTTCCGGAAAGACGCTGAAGGACAAAACCCTCTCCGCCAAACATACCGCTGGATATTTTCTTAGTCAACACCGCGTCCAGTTCCACGCTATGTTGAGCGCAGAGAAACGCGCCCTTCTGTGCAATATATGTATTCCCAGGCGAAATCTCCAACGCATGAATCTCTCCAGGCATCGATGACGCCATGGTAATCTCCTGTTCATCCCGTTCCGCCGTGTACGTTGCCATAAAAAGAGAATCTCCCGAAAACATCCGGCCCAAACCTTTCATCAACCCGCCATGGGTATTTGTCGTCATGGAAATACTGTCCGTCATCCAGCTCATACCTCCGGATTGGGTATAGACGCTCTCTCCCCGATTCATCCGGATTGATACAGCCGGAAATGGATGACCAAATACTTTGTACTGCATATAGAACCTCCCACTACATTTTTTCTTTAGTATATCATAATACTGCCCGTAAAAAAACTTAATATTTCCTTTCTCAAAAAATCTTTCTGTCAGGCCAAAAATGTGTACCAGTATCCAAAATCGCTGCTTTCGCCATTTCTTTCCCGAATCGGCTTAAATTCCCGAAACCCAAACATGTTCGCCATAAATGCTTCTCTGGAATGTCTTGTTCCAGGCACTCCCAAAATATAAGCTCCATTGCTTTCCGTCTCCGGTTTCAGTCTTGCCAGAATCAAATGTCTGTAACTGTAATAGCCATGGAGCAAAAAACTGTTGCTTCCGTAAGACCAACAGTCGATGGGCATTCTTCCGATATCCTGGGGTTCCAGACGGACACAGGTCTCCACCGAATCATCTTCAAAGGGATACATTCCCGGACACTGGTCAAAAATTTTACCAAAATTCCGCCGCCGTTCATCCGTTTCAGGCGTTTCTCTGATTCCTGCTGCTTCTGCCTCGGTCCCGGCGGCCCCGACAGTTTCTATTTCCGCATCCGGCTTCGCCGCTTCAATGGCCGCCGCTTCAATAGCCACCGTCTCTATGTCCGCCGCTTCAATGGCCGCCTCTATGTTCGCGGCCGGTTCCGCCATTTCAATATCCACAGGCTCCGGCCTCGCCTCCTCATCCCACTGAGTTACAAACCGTCGAATATCCAAATCCCCATGATCCCATCGTGTCCCATAGAATTTTTCACCTTCACCCCGGATGATCATGCCGGACATCTGATCCAGGCGGTACCCGGAACCGGCAATATCCTTTGTATCCGTCTTGAAATTCCATTCGCTCCCATGATTTTTTATCCGAACATCCCCGATGTATACGCCTCTTAAATCCTGTCCAAACCGTATAAACATATATACCTGACAACGTTCCAAGCCCGTATAGACATTTTTTAAGGATAAACTGATGCGGCATTGACCATTCCGGCTCTCCACCTTAACAAAACCGGCATTCATGGTTTTCATGGCATTTTCATAGAGATACATATAGGAAATAAAACGACTGTAATCCGACATAGAAAAATCCTCCTTTTTGACTATCCTATGCGCCAAGCCGGAGGAATATTTCTATAATTTTTTATGAATTCAACTTTTTGTTTAATATATTTGCCAGTGCGGCAAACTGCTCCAATGTCAGCGTCTCGCCGCGAATCGTCTCCGAAAGCCCTGCTTCCCGAATCGCGTCTGCGATATCCTCTTTCGCCGCCGGGATCAGGTTGGAATTTTTCAATCCATTCTGCAGCGTCTTTCTTCTCTGGTTAAATGATGCCCGAATCATATTAAAAAGCAGTTCCTCATTATCCACAGATACCGTCGGCGTTTTATGCCGGGTCAGCCGAATTACCGCCGAATCCACATTTGGTCTTGGTATGAAACAATTTGCCGGGACATTGGCCACCAGATAGGGACTGGCATAATATTGAACGGCCAGCGAAAGGGCGCCGTACTCTTTACTCCCCGGTCCGACCTTCATCCGGTCCGCCACTTCCTTCTGAACCATTACCGTAATGTTAGCAATCGGCACATGGCTCTCAAAAAGTCCCATAATAATCGGTGTTGTTATATAATAGGGGAGATTTGCCACAACCTTGATCGGCCTTCCCTCATTTTTTTCCATGGCCAAGGCCCGGATATCCACCTTCAATATATCTTCATTAATAATCGTTACATTGTCATACTCTGCCAGGGTTTCCTGCAGAATCGGTATGAGCTTCCGATCAATCTCAACCGCCGCCACCTCCCTAGCTGCCTCCGCCAGATACTGGGTCATCGTCCCGATCCCCGGACCAATTTCCAACACAAAATCCGCCTTTGTCACCTGGGCGCCGTTAATGATTTTAGAAATCACATGATCGTCGATGAGGAAATTCTGTCCGAATTTTTTTTGAAAATTAAACTGATATTTTTTTATCGTCTCTATCGTCCTCTGGGGATTTGATAATTTTTCCATGTAAAACTCCTTTTTATTTTTCCACGCTTTTTAACAGTTTATCGTCCCGGACAACAATTGTCAACCTGCATGATTATGGTCGTTTAAAGGCTTACTCTGTCCTGTACTCCTGGATTTAATTGTGCTATACTAATAAATTGTAAACAGTTGATAGCTTAAAAAAGGAATACTTACTATGATCGCATTATATTTATCACCACTTTATCTTATAGGAAATATTTACATATGCTTCCGGGTTCTCCAATGGCTCTCTGCCTGTTCGGCCCATACCGGACGGACCTGCTTTCGTTTATCTTTTATTATAATCTATGCGTTTTTCGCCCTGTCCATCGGACTGGCTTTTATTCTGCCCCATTCGCCGCTGCAAAGAATTATTGCCTGCATCGGCACCTATTGGCTCGGAATTCTTTTATATGTGCTTATTGTTTTAGGCGTGGCTGAAATCGTGCGACTCATCCTGCGTTTTACCCATATCCTTCCCGCCCCTTCGCCGGCATCTGAAAAGGCCTTTATCGCCGCTGGTTTCGTCTGTTTCGCCGCTATTTTGTTTTTCTGTATATGGGGGATTGTCAGCGCCACCCACGTCCGCAGTACATCCTACGAAATAACACTCGACAAGGGCGGGGGAAAGCTGGAAGAATTAAACATTGCTCTTGTAGCCGACCTGCACCTTGGGTATACGGTCGGACCGCGGATGATACGTCAGATGGTTGAAAAAATCAATGCTCAGAATCCGGACATTGTTTTAATTGCGGGGGATATATTTGATAATGATTATGACGCCATGGGAAATCCGGAAGAACTAATACGCATCCTATCCCGGATTCAAAGCAAGTATGGGACCTACGCCGTTTACGGTAACCACGATTGCGATGAAAAAATCCTAGCCGGCTTCACCTTTCCTTCGGACCGGAAAAAAGTCAGCGACCCGCGGATGGATGAGTTCCTTGAGCGCGCCGGCATCCGGCTGATCACCGAAGAGACTCTCCTCATCGATGATTCCTTTTATCTTGTGGGCCGAGCCGACGAAGAACGCCCCGGCCGGGGCGTGGATATCCGAAAAACACCCCAGGAAATTATGGAAGAACTTGACAGCAGCAAACCGGTCATCGTTATGGAACATGAGCCGAAATTCCTCCAGGAAGCTGCCGACGCGGGCTTCGACCTACATCTGTGCGGCCATACCCATGACGGCCAAACCTTCCCTTCCAACCTTCTATGCAGGCTTATCTGGGAAAATCCGGCCGGATATTTAAAGAAGGGAACTATGCAGAGCATCGTCACCTCCGGCGTCGGCCTCTTCGGCCCGAATATGCGCGTCGGCACAAAAAGCGAAGTCGTGAACATTAAGGTACATTTTGCAAATTAAAAACTTCTCATTTACTTAAATACTCTTCCAGGCAGAGACCGCTCCGGTAGATTTCTTCGGCGGCCTCTCTGCCCACATATCTATAATGCCACGGTTCATAGCTGATTCCGGTGATGTCTGTTTTATCTTCCGGATACCTGAGAATGAAACCATACTTATAGCTGTTTTTCATCAGCCACTGCCACATATCCGATGTCGTCTGGGGGGCCGTATCTTCCATACTGATATCCACTGCCAGTCCAAGCTGGTGCTCGCTCGTTCCTGGCACGGCCACCCACTGTTCAGCCAGGCGGCGGGCCTCGGCTTCGGAGTAGCCCTGGACCATATAATCATTTATTTCCTCGTCCATCAGCGACTGCTGTACCTGAGCTGTCCTGTAACCGGAATTTACATAAGGATTGAGGCCAACGGCTCTCGCGTCATCGAACATTTCCTGCAGATCCGGGTAAATCCTGCTGTCCACCGATTCTCCGTTCCAAAGCTCTGTCAATTCCGGTGCATATCCGTCAGGAAGAGAATTCCACTGATTTACCAAAAGAAGCTGCCAGTCATCCGCCTCCGCGTCTCCGGCCTGAGACACTCCCGATGTTCCCGGAAAGAAAGACTGCCTGGCCACTCCAACTGTCCAATTGTCGATAACCAGCTTCAATCCGACAACGATCAATAAAGCGGACAGCACTAGCATCATATAGGTGCCTAATCTTCTGCTCATAATATATCAGCCTCCTTTTCAATACTCATTGTACTGAAAAGAGGCTGATGACACTTTAAGATTCGATGATTTAATTCCTAAGAAAATATTAATTTCGAAGGCTTACTCGGACATCCGATACAGGCTCTTTCCATTTTCCCATGTCACAGCCTCAACTTCATCTGCCGGAATTCCCTTCAATTGTGAAATTGCTTCAATGACATAGGTCAGATTAAGGGAGCTATTGCGTTTTCCCCGATTCGGCTCCGGCGACAGATAAGGACAGTCCGTTTCCAAAACGATTCGATCCATCGGCGCATACTGTACCACTTCTTTAAGGACTCTGGCATTTTTATAGGTGACGACGCCGCCAATTCCAAGATAAAAACCTTTATTCAAATAATTGCGGGCCATTTCCACCGAATAGGAATAGCAGTGAACGACGCCGCCGATATCTTCGCATTTTAGTCCATCCATCATATCCCATGTATCCTTTGCCGCTTCCCGCGAATGGATGACTACCGGAAGCCCGGTTTTCCGTGCCAGCTCCATCTGCTGCTCAAACCAGTATTTCTGCTGCTTACGCCGTTCCGGAGCTTTTTCCCAATAATAGTCCAGCCCGATCTCTCCGACAGCCACAATTTTTCCCTTTTCTTCAACAGATTCCTCCACCAGACATGTCAGCCACTGAAAGCTCCGCTCATCCAGACAATCCACATCGCTTGGATGAACGCCCGCTGCCGCGTAAATGAAATCATACTGTTTTGCCAGATCCACCGCCCGCCGGGTAGATTCTATATCCGCTCCGATATCCACAATCCGTTCAATGCCTGCGGCCCGAAGCTGCTTCATCAATTCATCTCTGTCCTTATTAAACTTCCTGTCATCATAATGTGCATGTGTATCAAAAATCATTTGTCACTGCCTCCCTGAATTTGAAATTTTTCAAAAAATATTTTTGTTATATTGGATATATACCGGTCATCCCGTTTCACCAGCATCAATTGGGTTTTCAATGTCTCCTCCCCCAAGCGCCACCGTTGAATCCCGGGAATATCCGCCGCAAAGGATTCCGGCAAAAGGGCAATTCCCATCCCCGCCCGGGCCATCTGGACACTTGTCCACGCATTATCCACCATGCAGACCAGATGCGGCGTCAGCCCCCGCTCCTCAAAAGCCTGTCTCGCGGCCGCTTCCCATCGGCGATACAATATCACCGGACATTCCGCGATAACCTCAAGTCCCGGACGTTCCTGCGTCAGGCTTCCCGGCAGGCCGACCGCCACAAAATACTCCTCCTGGTATTTGTGACATATAAAGCCGGCTTCTGAGAACGGCGCCCGGACAAGCGCCAGGTCAATTTGATTCCTTTTCAGTCCGTCTAAAAGCTGATACGTATTCCCCTCATAAATCTGAAAATTCACCTCCGGATAGGCTTTGCGGAAAGCCGCTAACTGGCGGGCTGTCTGTCCGGTTACCGATGAGGACACCATCCCCATCCGTAGCGTCCCCCGAAGTCCGTTTCCCAAGCTGTCAATCTCCATCTTTGTTACCGAAGCCATATCCAGTATCGCTTTCGCCCTCTCGTACATCAATTTTCCCGCATCTGTCAACGTAATACTTCGCAATCCCCGTTCAAACAGAATCACGCCAAGCTCCGACTCCAACGACTTCATCTGTGTACTTAAAGGCGGCTGGGAAATATGCAGCTTTTTCGCCGCAGCCGAAATACTTCCCTCGTCAACAATGGCTGTAAAATAATTCAACTGCTTCAAGTCCATGGAATCACCTCAAATCATATTTTTTTCATATAGATTGTATACTTTTTTAATATTTTTCATATAGATTTATTTATGATATGATACCAATAGTTTCGTGGAAAATCAAGCATTTCCCAAAGATATCACGGAAATAATATTTCATGGTAGTGTAAAGTAGCCTATGAAAAAATGGAGCCGAAAAAAAAGGCTCCATCGGAACCTTGAAAATTGCAGATATGTTAGTTTTTGGCAGTGTCCGCCACCCTTGACGGCACACCAAAACAATGCTCTGAACGTCTGGCCGACGGTGAAGAACTCAAGAACAGATAGGTTTCTCCGTCTGATCCACAGCATTGTAGCATTGTTTTGGTGTGTCATCAAGGGCAGAGCCAGAACCTTTGGTTCTGGTGGCTGGATATTTTACCTTTGGCTCGGAATCTAAGAACAGATAGAGGCTTCGCCCTGTTGTTTCAGGATTGCCTGCTGGCCAAGGTAAATGAGAAGCTGCCATTTGCCGGGCATGTTCCCGGCGCTTTCCAGCAATTCCACTTTGTTTAGCGGCTCTTTCCCACCGGATATCTCATGAGGGCGCAGGAAGTTATAATAAGCAACCCAAAGAGAGACGCTGTGGACAGCGCCGTCCTCTGTACCATATCCGCAGGTGATACGGTAGGATTCCTTGAAGGTACGGTTCAGGCGCTCAATGAGCTGTTTGAACGGGCGGAATTCTTTCGATACTTCATCGTCATTTGTAAGGCCGATGACCTGAGTGATAAAGACTTCCCAGTCCTTTTCGATCTTGAACTGCTGGGCAGCAAGTGGATAGGCGCTGTAGCCATCAGCGATGAATCTCAGGGCTTTGCCAGGGAACTTCTTAAACTTATCAAATGCCATCCGCATGGTAAGAATGCAAGGACCGACATCTCTGGATGTTGAGACCTGATACCCAAGGATAGACCGTGATACCTTGTCCATGATGAGCCAGACATAGGATTTCACGCCTTTGATTTTTATGTAGGTTTCATCGGCGACCAGTTCGTTGGACGGGGTGTAGTCGTAGGAATCCACGAAAGGGCGTATGATGACAGCGGCGGTTTTGGCATAGTTGTTTACCATGGTGTGTGAGATCTCAATACCATGGATTTCTTTCAAAGCCTGGACAGTCTGGCGGAGAGACAGTTTGAGATTGACATGGTAGGTAAGACACAATCCCATGATATAGGCATTGTTTTTCTTATATTTGAAAGAGGTTGCCCATTTTGGGAGCTGATCCAAGTCCATGTCGAAGAAGTTCACAGAGAACTCCCGGTAGAGATACCGCAGCTTATATTTCCAGTATTCTGACCTGTGAAGGTCTTTGGGAAGTTTTTTCAGATTCTGTTTGTAATAGGAGCAGTTGTCATTGACGCATTTGTGGACACGGAAGTGCTTGCGGTCTTTGACGGACTGCAGAGCATGGCCGCAATAGGGACACTGGAGCTTTAGCGGAGTAGTTACTTTTTCACCGTTGACAAAGGTCTGGCCACAGATCTTACATTTGAACTGTCCACGACCGCCAGAGTTATCATAGATGTACTCATGAGGGGCGCCGCAGAGGGGACATACGGTATCATCAGGAACGGTGCGAGTCTTGCCTTTCTGCGTTTTCACAGGTTTGACAGCTTTGCCATAGCGAAGACGGTAATACGCATTCCAGAACTGCCAGTCCTGTTTGATGAAGGGTTTAATGACAGGCAGCTTATCGGTGAGGAATTTCTGGTATTTTGGGCTGTGTATTTCATCGTGAGTCCACTGCTTGAGAGGGATGTATCTGCAGATAAAGAGAATAAGCCAGCAGATTTGTTTGTATTGTTCTTGAATGATAGTAAGTAAATAGAGTATAATGTTATCCATAAGCAATGATTCATCCTTTCGGTTGATGTGTGTTTGGCGATATACATTATACACGAAAAGAGGGGGTCATTGCTTTTTAATTTGCAAAAAGTGATGAAATCCCTGAAAATATAAGGTTTTAAAGAAAAATAGGACTGTAAAACTTTACAGTACCAACAAATAGCAGGGGGATTACCCATGAAAATTAATCTTGAAGAAATCAGCAGTCTATGCGGCAAAAAGTCTGAAAATCACCCGTTTATTCGCGGTATGTGGATTGAATCCGGCGCCATTTCTAAAATAGCCGGAATCATGGAACAGGAGGGCTGGCATGAACCGGTCATTATTTGCGACCAGAACACCTATTTCCTTGGAGATGCCCTGCTGGAGGAGCTGGACAACTATGATTTAATATGTCTCGACCCGGATGGACTGGCCGCCGACGATCGCAGCGTTTCTCTGGCCCGAAATAAAATTCCGTCAACGGCAGACTGCATGATTGCCCTTGGCAGCATCACGATTCACGACATTACCCGCTATTTAAGCTGGCAATATAAGCTGCCATTCATTTCTGTGCCCACAGCTGCCAGCGGAGAAGGATATACAACCTGTATATCCGCCGTTATCCAGAAAGGCATTAAAGAAAATGTAATGGCTTCGGCGCCGTCCTATCTGTTTGCGGACACAGATATTTTTGCCTCCGCGCCGCCGCGTCTGACCGCGGCAGGCTTTGGTGATCTCATGGGCAATTATATTGCTCTGGCAGATGCACAGATTGCTGCCCTTATTACCGGAAGGCCCATAAACCACAAGCTGTTCGCCGCTGAGCTTCTTGCCATGAAAAAGGTTATCGAGCAGCTTGACGACCTGGCTGCCGGAAACCCTTCCGTTTGTGAACTGCTTCTGTTCGCACTTATTTTACCGGACATGGAAATTGGATTTTATAACGCCGCCCGTCCCCTGATGGGTGCGGAGCATCACCTTTCACGTTATCTGGACATATCTGTGGAACAGCCAAGGCTGGATGCGGTACACGGTGAAAAAGTCGGCATTGGAACGCTTCTTTGCCTTAAGGCCTATGAACACTTTAAAACAGCTCTGAAAAATCATCAGCTTATTCCAGCCGCCCATTATCCTTCGGCAGCAAAAGAAATACGAAAAGGCTTCTGGAATACAGAAGTCCGTGAGGCTGTGACATTGCTCAATACGCCGGACCCTCTGGCAGATATTACGGGAGAACAGGTTCTCGCCCACGAAAAGGAAATTCTTGAAATTCTTGATGAGCTTCCTTCCTCCCATGATATTGAAATCTGTTTCCAGAAAATGGGATGCAAAACTATGATTGAAGAGCTTGGCATCGGTGACGATATGATCCGTCTGGCAATGATATATTCGCCTTATGTATCTCATGACATCACATTACTGCGTTTAATGAAATTATTTGAAAACCACTAACACCACTGGCAGGCAAATTCCATGTCTGCCAATTTTAATATATCTCCCGAATATAATATATATTCTGTCCCTGGCTTAAGTCCTTCCCCATTTCTCCAGGTTCCATTGATTGAATGCATATCTACGATTCGAACTTCCTGCCCGCCGCCCTCCAACCGGGCATGTATACGGCTGATCTTTGCGTTATCCAATAGAAAATCCACTTCCTCCGGGGCCCTTCCAATCAAAAAAGGAAAATGTTCCACACGGATAACAGAGGCGTCATTATCGCCTACCGGAATCAAGATAAAGGACCGCTGATTATTCAATGCTTCCTGCACGCTCTCCGAGACATCGCTCAAATCCGGACAGGTATCCCCGAAATTTGTGTCACTGTCATAAAAACCGCCAAAAATATCTTCCTCCATCGTTCCTTTTCCCAAAACGAATTTCTTTAGTTTTTTTGAAATATACGCCCTCCATCCCTGCTTTTTAGCCGGAATTTCTTTTTTTGCCTCCCAAACTGCTGCCTCCTCCCGAATCACCGATTCAGAGACCGTCGTAAGCGCCGGTTTTTCCAAATCGATAATTTCCATAAGCTCCAACGGAAAACATCCCTCTCCATGCACCTTCTGATAAAAGGTATATGCCCACAGTACCGCCCTTTCATCACTATAATCCACATAATTCAACCATTCTTCCGATAACTTCTCCATTTGACGCCAAAAATCTTCCCTATAACCGGGTACATAAACATATTTCCAGCTTTCCGCGCTGCCAAAAATGTATGCCATTTCCACCACCAGATTTGACGGCTCCAAAAGAT
>ENA-ORNG01001396-ORNG01001396.1-human-gut-metagenome-genome-assembly--contig:-NODE-1396-length-17459-cov-21.972420_pt1 | contig 17459 bp, 21 predicted proteins | sample MGYA00242113_ERZ509018 | MGnify/ENA primary metagenome ERZ509018 (study PRJEB26280, sample SAMEA2338711) | human gut metagenome | biome: human gut; feature: human-associated habitat; material: faeces... | reverse complement strand
GCTTGATGCCCTGAGACTTGGCACCGGGGTTATCGTTGCCGTAGCCCTCCATGAGGTTGACAACACCCCACACCGCAAGACCCGCACCGAGGGCGATAACAAGCGTCTGGAGAACCGTAACTGCCTGATTGATAAATGCCATACTTGAATTTCCTCCTTAAATCGTTGGTGAATTGTAGGGGGCGAGTGCCTTTTCCGCACCCGCCCCGAAGGTTACTTCTGCGCGGCTGCCGGATTAACCGAACAGACCGGAGAGCAGAGGGATGAGGGTCGTGCCGATCAGCACCACACCACCGCCAGCCATGAGCTGCTTGATGCCCTGAGACTTGGCACCGGGGTTATCGTTGCCGTAGCCCTCCATGAGATTGACCACTCCCCACACCGCGAGACCGGCACCGAGGGCGATAACGAGCGTCTGAAGAACCGTGACAGCCTGATTGATGAAAGCCATAGATTTTCCTCCTTGATTTGAAAAAGATTGGTTGTGTATTTTTGAAAATGGGCATAAAAAAAGAAGCCCCGTCGCTGTTCTGCTTTGGGAGCCATCAGGCTTTACCCACTGCGCAGTGCAGCGACGGGGCTTTAATCTGCATCGACCTCGCCCATATCATAGAGGTCGAATGTGTCATCGGGCTTGACTACCAGCTTGTGCTGCCGGTATTTCTCAATGTCAAAGGCGTTCCGCTTGTCGTAGTCGGAGAGCTGCCGGTATTTGGGATGCTTCGTAATGTCGTATTTGTTACTGAGAAAAGGTCTCACGCCTCGAAGCTGCAAAATACACTTGGCTCCGTCCATGACGGCGATCTCATCCTGAGACATCAGTTCCTTGCCGGTCTTCTGATAATTCAAGCCGTAGGAGTTGTTGTTGGAACGGGTTTCTGAGGTGTTGTAAAGGTCGATTGTCTCCTTGCCCAGCACCTCGCTGATTTCCTTGAGGGTCGATTTTTCTTTTCCGCCGAGGAAAAGTGTGCAGTCACAGTTGCCTGTGATGGTGTCAGCCGCGTCCTTGTAGATGGTCTTGAGCTGAGACTGGGACTGCAAGATGATTGACGCCGAGATTTCCCGACTTCGGATGGTTGCGATGAGCTTATCAAACTTCGGGATTTGACCGATGTTCGCAAACTCGTCCAGCAGACAGCGCACATGGACGGGAAGCCGTCCGTTGTAAACGTCATCTGCCTTGTCGCAGAGAAGGTTGAAGAGCTGGGAATACATGATCGCCACGACGAAATTGAAGGTGTCATCGGTATCGGAAATGATGACGAACAGCGCCGTCTTCCGGTCTCCGATGGTGTCCAGCTCCATCTCATCGTAGCTCATCAGCTCCCGCAGCTCTGCGATGTCGAAGGGCGCAAGCCTTGCACCGCAGGAAATCAAAATCGACTTGGCGGTTTTGCCCGCCGCCAGCTTGTATTTGCGGTATTGCTTGACCGCAAAGTGGTCAGGGTCGCGGGCTTCCAGCTCATCGAACATGACATCCACCGGGTTCTTGAAGGTCTCATCGTCCTCTCTGGCTTCTGAGGCATTGATCATTTCGAGCAGGGTAGTAAAGTTTTTCTCGTGGTCGGGTGCCTCGTACCAGATGTAGCCGATGAGAGCTGTGTAGTAGAGCTTTTCCGCCTTGACCCAGAAATCTTCGCCGGACTTATCGCCATCTCCCTTCGTGTTGACGATGATCGTATTGACCAGCTTGAGGATGTCCTTCTCGCTGCGGATGTAGCTGAACGGGTTGTAGTGCATGGATTTCCGGAAGTTGATGGTGTTCAGCGACTTGATGACGTAGCCGCCCTTTTCAAGCATTTTGCCGCATTCCACCAGTACCGTACCCTTCGGGTCAGTCACAACATAGCTACTGTGCATCTGCATCAGGTTCGGCTTCACGAAAAAGCGTGTCTTACCTGAGCCGGAACCGCCGATGACAAGGATATTTTTGTTTCTGGCGTACTTCGGCTGCTTCGGGCGGCTGTTCATGGTCAGGAACTCTGTCTGCGTCAGAATGACATTGTTGGAGAACTCCGGGTCCATGTACGGCTTAATGTCCTCCGGTTTGCCCCAGCGGGCAGAGCCGTACTCTTCGCCTTGGCGGAACTTCTTGCGGTTCTTGCCCTTGACATAGACCGCCAGCTTGAGCAGCGCACCGGCAACCAGACCGATGAGCAGATCAACGGGATGAAAGCTGGGCAGCGGATTTGCGAAGGTAGTGCCGAACACGGCAAAGCCGTTTGTCAGCTTGTCGATGAACTCTGTGCCGGGGGCGAGACGAAACACGGCGGCGATCTTATCCGCGAAGTAGAAGGCGAAGACATACGGAAGGTTCAGAAGGATGAGCTTCTTCACATCGGGTTTGTTCACAGCTCCACACCCCGATCCTTGGTCTTGACCTTGACTTTCTCTTTGTGCTGCGCTTTGCTCTGGGCTTTCTCCTGCTCCAGCTTGTGCCGGATAGACGGCTGTTCCTTCTGCTTGACCGTCTTGGCAGAGAACTCCTTGAAGGCGGCGGTCATCACATCAACATCTCGTCCCTTGAAGAAGACAAGATAGCTGGGCGGCTCAACGGAAACGTCCTTCTTGAGCGCAAAGTCCAGACCGTATTTGCTGGCAGTCCGCTCAAAGGACTTGATGTTGCCGTCCGTCACTTCAATGTTGGAGATGGCGGCATTCTGGCTCATCAGATGCTTGATGGACTGCTTGCCGCGATAGGTTTTTGGCTGCTGCATCTGCTTCTGCGCCTTCTCAATCTCCTGCACGAACTTGTCCAGTGCCTTTTTCAGCACCTCGGCTGAGATTTTGCCGCCCTTGATCATGATTGCAACAACTTTGGTGTTGACTTCATCCTGCATTGCGGTGTTTACCTCCTTTCGTTGGAATGATTATGGGGACTGCTGCCGAAGCTAAGGCGGCACAATCCGGCGATAGATGATTTTCATTTACACTGTCCTCCTTTCCGAGCATTGCTCACGATGGTATTCATTAAAGAGTGTCTTCATAAAGGCTATAATCGTAGGTCTTCGGCTTCTTTGACCCTGCCGATCTGTCCTGCCCGTAGAAATCATGATTGACGAGCGCGGAGTAGTAATTGTCTATCGTCAGAGAGGCGTTATACAGAGCGGTCAACAGATACGCCCGGATATTACGGATGTCTGACGGGTTCTTGTTCATTGCTTCCAGAACGTACTCTATGTGGCTGCTATTCAGCTTGAGAAAGCGGGACTTAACCACTTGCTGCGGCATATTCTCGCCATTGATACGGATGGTCGGAGCGGTAGAGCAGATGGCATCCAGCATGATGTCCATGATCTCCCGGAAGCGGTCTTTATCGAACTTCGGATCCTGACAGAGAATGTTGTAGTCAAGATTCTCTTTGATAATCTTTTCATACTCGCTTCGCTCATCCATCCTGTCCATCCCATCAAGATTGATGGATTGATAGTTCTTTGAGAGAGTATTTCTTTCTTGGGTAATTACTTGGTCAGTACTTATTTGTGCGGACTTATCCCCGCGTGGATTATCCACATCTGGCTTCTCCACACATGGATTTTCCGTGTGTGGCTTTTCCCGTTCTGGCGTGGACTCCTGCGGCTCTTCGTATATCTCAAAGATTGTGCAGCTCATCCTGCCTTTACCGTCTCTCTGCCGGTGCCGGACAAGGTAGCCGTGCTTTTCAAGCTCACGGAGCGCGGAGAGAATGGCATCCGGACCTTCCTTGCAGATTGCAGAAAGTCCCTTGGTTGAGAACTTCCAGCCATCATTGAACGAGAGCATCTTTGAGAGAAGACCGACCGCCTTGAGTGACAGGCTCTTGTCTCGGAGGTGGAAGTTCGCCATGACGGTATAGCCACGATTTTTATTTACGCGATAGACTGCCACGAAAATCACCTTGCCATCTTGGAAAGCAGTTCTTCGCCGCACTTTTTCTGGAACTTCATTCGGATGACCTCCTTGCCCTTCGGCGTGAAGTAGGTCTGAGAACCGGTGTAGCAGAACGTCACAAAATCGCGGACGATGAACAGTCCGGCATTGCTGTCCTTGTTGTAGGGAAGTAGCTGCCCGGAAGGAGAGCGGAACAGGTACTTTTCTTTGAGAAGGAACTGGACGAACTTGCGCTCCGGGATTTTCAGTTCCTTCGCCGTCGTTCGGATATTGGTGCAGTCATCCGGATTGATGAAGGCGTCGTAATAATCAGCTTTGGGCTTTGCCGTGATCAGCTCACACTCAAGAGCCTTTACGCGATTCTTTTCCAAAATCAACGCCTGAGCAAACTCCACAATGACCGCAGGTTCCTTCTGTATGCGTTCCAGAAGGGAGTCCGTCATGTAGCCGCCGGTCTTGCGAATGGTAGGAATGACCTCATCAAATACCCACAGTTCAAACTTTTCAGCCGCAGGAAGTTTGCTGCGAATAATTAGCCGATAAACGTCTCCTTCCGGGATGAAGTTGATACTCTGAACTTTCCCGCTGATAGGGGTAGAACGTTTCGTTATAGCCCTGCAATGGTCGTTGACCGCCTTGTTCGGGTTGGTGTAACCGAGTGCCTTTGCAACATCTGCCGCACAGAACAGAACTTTTTCTCCTTCGAGGATCGTTCTTACCTCACCAAACTGTTCATTCTTGAAGATTTCGATTTTGTTATCCATGACTGGCTTCCTTTCCGGCATCAGATGTGCCACTTTGATTTTTGAGGGTTGAAACGGAATTGCAGCAGTAGGGACACTCCGCAAACACGCAGGACTGATATTTCCAGAAGGGACGATGAAAACGGCAGCTTCGGCACTCAGGGAGAATGCCATCCACACCGCTGTCATAATGCTCAAAGCCGGGTGTGGTCTGCATCAGCAATTCCAGTGCTTGCAGATCACCGGCTGTCATGCGTTTCATGCTTAAAAACTCCTTTCTTTCGCCGCATCGCCAGCAAATATTGCGGCTTTTGGGCAACAAAAAAAGAGGGTTTGCTTCTTACTCCAAATTGGAGAAGAAACAAACCCTCTTCGTTTACGATGTAGTTCAGATGATTTCTCGGATGGTATGAATGACACCGAGCAGCAGCCCGATGAAGAAGGCAAGTCCTCCGATAAGACCGCCTATGATTAAGTTCAATGCGAAGATGCCGACTGAGCCGGAGATACCGTAGCCGCTGGGAACGAGCCAGAGGCACATCCTCCGGATGCCGAATGGCAAGCCGACGCAGATCCACATAAGGAAGTAGTCACATACGCCGTCAGGCATATAGATCGGCTTGAGAAATGACGCGAGGCAGAACGCAAGCGCGATTGGAAGCAGAACCTCCTTCAAGAAGACTTTGATAGCACCCACTATATCCTCCTTCTGCCGGAAGTGTGCAGCAGCACCCTCCGGCTTGCTTGATTATTGTGAAAGTCCTTTGTTTTCGGTCAAAAAAAGAAGGGACTAAGCCAGAATGCCTTGATTTTCAAGGTCTTTCTGATTTAGTCCTATTATCGCACAATAATCCTTGACGATCACCATACTCACCAGCCCCGCCTCGATATCCGCCAGCATCTCTTGAAAACCAGGGCGGTTGAAGCTGGTGCCGCTGTATCCATCATCTTTATAGATCTTGTAGCTGGTGATGCCGCGCTCTTTGGCGTACTTCTTCAGGATCTCGATCTGATGGGCGATGCTGTTGCTGTCCCCCTCGTTGTCGTCGTCACGGGAGAGGCGGACATACAGCGCGGCCCATTTTTCTATGAGATCTCTTATGGCTGCCATCAGTCCCGCCCCCTTTCCGTCGCTTCGGAGAGGGCTGTGACAAGTTCCGCATAGGTATCTTCTTGCGGGATATAAAGCCCATTGGAAATACTGTGCAGGGCTACGCCATAGGGGATCAGTACCTGACGCGCGAAATCAAGGAACAAGGGATATCCCCGTACCAGCCGCCCAAACTCTGTTACGACAACGACCTGTACCCGGCCCGCCCTGATCTCCCGTACCATGCTTTGAAGCCGTGGGCGGTCAAGGGTCGTTCCGACGAAGCCATCGTCAATAAACACGGCGGGGTTTTCCAAATGGTTCTGTTCAGCGTAGGCGAGAGCGCGTTCCCGCTGGATGTGGATGTGTTCCGGCGAACCGGGGTAGTCTATTCTGCAATAAATTGCTGTGATCTTATCTGACTGCCTGTACATTTTGACCTCCATTCCGGCAGTCACCGCGACATGTCCTTTATGACATGTTTATTATACCAAAAAGCAGAAAATACGTCAAATTTTCAGAAACTTTTACGGATCTTCTGCTCCTTGGTAGCTGTGTCCAATAGACGCCGGACATGGTCCGCCGCGGTAACTCCCTGTTCTTTGAAGTGTGAGGTCACGATGTACGTTGTGCCGCCGATCCTTCTCTCTCTTTTTGGCGGCGTCGCTTTCACGCTGCCTGCCATGATATATCCTCCATTCTGTCCCAAGTCGGGACCCGTTTGTTTCTGTACGGCAAAGACCGCCCCAGGTATCCCGGCGCGGTCTCATACAAAACGGTAAGGTCTCCAAAGCGACAAAGGGCAGTCCAGACGGCGGCCGGCGGGGCCGCTCCATAGGTCCTTTCACCTCCCCCCATACCCATGGCGGGACGTCCTACGCTGTAACGCATAGCCGACGCAAGTATCATCATCCTCCCGGCGGGGTCACGGCCCGCAGTCTTGCCCTCGACTGCTCCCCAGCGCGGCGTTGTTCGCTCCCGTCCTCACACAGCCTTCTCGCTGTGTGGGACGATCCCGGCGCGCCCGCTGTATGGCTCTCCCGCTCAGGAAACGTATCTGGTCGCCCGATTCAGTTTTCTGGCTGTGATTTCGGCTGCTTGCCAGCCTGTGAAAGCGCGCCTTGCGGGGCGAGACGCGCTTTGGCAGTATGGCAAACGCTATGCTCCTTCCGGGGCCTCCCCGGGGCGCCTGTCCGCGTCGTAGCGGAGGATCAGAGCGGCGACGTACTCGGCCTCGATCTGCTTCCTCCTGTTCTCGTCGATGACCTTGTGGGGGACGCCCTCCTCGTCATAGACCGTCCGGCCGCAAAAGCGGAGGATATACCGCTCATAGTGGCGAAGGATCTCCTGGACCGCCTCCGGGTCGCCCCGCTTGGCGGCCCGTATGGTCTCATAGGCGATCCGTCCGTTACGCTCCATATTCCCGCTCCAACAGCTCCCGCAGGGCGGACAGCGCCTTTTTGCGGCGAAGGCTCACCGCTGATGTGCTGAGGTGGAGGAGCCTGCCGATCTGCGGCTCGTTCCGGTCGGCGAAGTAAAACAGCAGCACCACATCCCGGCGCTTGGGCGGCAGGGCCAGCAGCGCCCGGCCTAGTATGGGATCATGGACCTGGATGGGATAACCGTGCAGATCTAGGCTCATGGATACCTCCTCGTCCAGCTCGTATGTATCCTCGGCGGACAGTCTGGCGGCGTCCTGGGCGGACAGAGCGGACAGCGACGTCTCCCTTTTCGCCAGTCTCGCTTCCTCACGGAGGATGTCTATGGCGATGTTCTTGATGACCCGCTTGCTGAAGGAGTCAAAGGTCTGTTCGTGATAGAGCTGAAATTCATCCATGGTCATAGGCTTGTCCCTTCTGTAAGATATGGTGAACCGGCACGGCTGCCAGCCGTGCCGGTTTCCTGTGGCACTTATTACTACGGTCAATTTTTTTGAGATTACAGTTTTCCAACATGGTTCAGCAAAAGCTCTGAGAACAAAATTGTTTTTGCCATTTCCCGCTATTTCCCGCAAAAAAGGACGCAAAATTTGGTCCCAATTTGGGACCAAATTTTGCGTAAAGATACTTAAGCAAATAACAAATATGGTCAATAAAAGATTTTATAAGAGACAGCCCAAGTTACACTGGCGTATTATCTTCTAATGTCTATGGTTTGCAGTCTATCCAATCGGTTAGCCATTCTCCATAAGTAATCGACCAAAGACGCCTTTGCAGTTTACCGTTATAGTAGCGATAGACCCACTCAGTTTGTTCAACTCGCTGTTCAATTTGTTTGTTTGCTTGTCCGAGATCGATAGTCGTATCTTTAGGTATTTCGGACGCTGACGCTGAAGAACATAAAATAATTACAACAGTTAATGAAAGCAAAGCCAATTTTTTTAATTTTCTCATAATCTCATAATTACTCCTCTCGATTATAAATATCAAGTTCATTCAATGGGTTAGAATTAATTTCATTTTCACTATAGGTATCCACATGGACTCCATAAAGCCATAATTCATATTGATTGTCTCCCGTATGAACCAGATAAGAATTTTCCGTATCAATCTGCACATCGACCCCCTCTATAGGATCAGGTGCAGGATAAGCAGACTGCCATATAACAAAATAAGAGCCCATAAAAGCAGCAATACAAATTAAGGTTACCAACCGAACTACTATTAGGGAGCTCCCCTTTCCTTGTAAAATCAAGGTTACACGCATCATTAGCGTGTTTTGAGGACGTAAAGAAAGAAAGCTTGTGAAACCGAACTGCGTTCTTTGCTTACTAATTTTTCTTTGTTGGGCGACATGAAGCAAGGTTTCCGTGTAGACAATACAATCTTCCTCGCAACTTTCTCTCAACACAGCTCGATCACAGCGATACTCTAAAATATCATCTAGTTTTTTCCAGAATACATGTATTAATGGATTCCACCATAAAACTGCTCTGAGCACTAAATAAAAGAGCTTAAGCCAGACATCTCCATTTACAATGTGTTGCTGTTCATGGCGCAAGACTATGCGTAGCTCAGCGTCAGTGAGGTCCATAGCTGGTAAATAGATTTTTGGTTGAAAAAAACCCGTGGAGATTGGAACTGCTATGTCAGGGGAAATCAGTACAATTCTATCGAGAATCCCAAGTTCAGCTTTTATATTCAAAAGCCTTTCATCAGTAATCAAATGCAGAGTATGGAGATTTTTATATGTCAGAAACAATTGAATCAAACTAGCTACTAAAAAAAAGCTCGCACCAAGAATCCACACTAAGGTGGATGCTATCCCTATCGTTACAGGTCCCCAAATTTGAATTTCAAAAAAGCTCTGGATTCCAGGCAAAATAGTATAAGACTTTATTACATGGGCAGCCTCTATATCTACCGGGAAACAAACCCGAATTAGAGAGAGAATGATAATTAACGGCAAAATTTTTTCACTGCAAAATGCAAGAAACTCTAGATTTCTGCTTAAAATCAAAACAATAGCTATGCAAAGCGATAAAAATAACATACCGCTCAAAAAAGAAAAAGGAGATATCATTTCTTTTCAAGCTCTCGTTTCTTCTGTTCTATCAATTGTTCTAATTCATGTAGAACTTGTTCTGAAACATCAGACTGCTTCAACAATGCAGAAAAAAGGCCTGAAATATTGTCAATATGACTCGTTACTTCCTTGGCAAAATATTCTTCACGTGAATATACCGGAACAAATGTACGTGCATATACTTTCCCACTCCTAACCATTCCAACGGCCTGAATCATTCCCTTACGCAGAAGATGTCCTAACAAAACTTTGATAGAATTCTTTTTCCAAGGGTAATTTTCTGCGTGAGAGATAATGTCCCCCTGAGACATAGGCGTTCCTGTAGTCCAAAGGATTTCCATAATGCCAAGTTCTGTTTCTGTTAATTTCATGTCATGTAAAATTCCTTTATTATTGTTGCTTAAATTATATCATGTATTTATTCTTTTGCAATTATTTTTATTTTAAACTTCATATAAATTATATATAAAATTTTGTATGTGTCAACAAAAAATTTATATTTGGCTGCTATTTCTATTGACATTGCCATTTGAACGATGTAAAGTTAAATAGTAAACAAAAATTTTACTATTTAAAATGCAGAAAGTGTAAATATTGCATGGTGGTTTGTACGAGCAGAAAGGCCAAGGATGAAACAAACAGTCCCAATATTTTCATAAAATAAAAGCAGTACTACTATTTTCAGGAATAAATAGGAGGAAATTTCAATGGAAGATCAATATCTAGGAAATGCATATGAAGAGCCTGCCCGTGTTGGACCATGTGCGGGTCAAGGATCGGTATGTACTACCGACGCATCTGCGTGTGCTGGAGATTTTGGAGGCTGTTACCAAAATGGATCAGGGTGTGCAGGCGATGCATCTATTTGCGAAGCAAATCTTGGCGCCTGTCTCCTGAATACAGGCCTTTGTGGCATTAATCAGGGATTCTGTGTTTTGAACGGATCTCCATGCGATGTTTTTGAAGGCAACTGTATCACAAATTGGGACTTCTAGAGGATTTCAACGACATAGCGATTCATTGATTAAGTAATCCGCAGGTAGTACTGCTTTTATTTTCGTGTAAAAAGAGGAAGGAATATATAATGAAATTTTCTAAATATAACTTAATCATTAAACAAGGAGATACGAGTATTCTATTTAACACTTTATCCGGTGAAATATATTCTCTTGACAGCAGACTTGAAAGTGCTGTCAAGAATGAAGATCCAAATCTACTTAGTGCGCAGGCCAAAGAACATTTCCTTCGTTCCCACATAATCTTAGATAACAACTATGATGAAGAAAGAGTATATCGGCATATATATAATAAGCAAAAGTACCAGTCAAGAAGTATGACAGTGACCATACTTTTGACATGGGCATGCAACTTCAGGTGTGTCTATTGTTACGAAGGCGGAGGAGAAAAGTATTCGGATACAATGACAGTTGAAACTGCTGACAACGTTATCAATTTTATAATTAACTCAGCAACAGCGAGAGGTATCCAGAATCTGCACATCGTATTGTTTGGCGGAGAGCCTCTACTAAATATTGACGTTGGATTTTATGTATTAAAGAATCTCAAGAATTTTTGTACCGATTCTGGAAAAGGCTTTTCATGTAGCATGATCTCCAATGGTTCACTATTAACTGGAGATATTCTTGATAAACTAACAGAGTTTCAATGCAGACACATACAAATTACATTAGATGGTATTGAAGAAACCCATAATAAACGGCGGATCTCAAAAAATGGGGAACCTACATTTCATCAAATTGTTGAAAATCTTCTTCTACTTGACAAATACTACTTAAAGATTGCATATGTTATACGAATAAATGTTGATAGAAGCAATGTTGCTGATGTTGAACCACTTATGCAAGAATTGCGGCGATATGGAATACAGCACGCAAAAATCGATTTCGGTGTAGTAAGAGCTGAAACAGAAGCCTGCCAGACCTATGAATCAAATTGTTTTAACGATAGTGAATTGGGCTCACGCCTAGATCAGCTCTGGCGGCTTGCTGAAAAATATCAGTTTTCTAGATATCCAGGGCTTTATAGGCGTTTCTGTTACTGCGGACTATATTGTGACAACAGCTATACCATTTCCCCCAAGGGTGAATTATATAAATGCTGGGAAATGGTGGGTGATCTCAAGCACAGGATCGGCAATATTTGCTCAAGCGGCTCAGTTGACGATGTAAGTTTTGCATATTATGATTGGATGACAATAGACCCTCTTGATAATGATGATTGCCGGAGCTGTGTTTATCTTCCTTTGTGTGGTGGTGGATGTGTTATGAATAGCGTTAAATCAACAGGTTCCTATCATAGTAGTGGCTGCTTTAAAGTAAAAGGAGTTGTTGAACAGCAAGTACTTTATCTCGTTGAAAAGAAAAAGCAGCTTTCAGCTTCGAACCCTATTACTGTATCAAATTAGTATATATATCCCCTCCGTGCACAAAGCACAACCCAACTTTATCGGGGCAATGAGACCTCCAGCAGCGGTGTCCTTTGCACACCGTTGCAGAAAAATAAAGGAGATTCAGTTTATGAGCATTTCATATCTTCTTTTTTTCGCAATGTTTATAAGCACTTTGTTGGGGGCGGGAAAGACCCTGGAGATGTATGATCCTTCAAAAACTCCGCGCTGGAACAGCCAGCATGGCTGGAACCTTTCCATTCTGCGCCTTACTGATGAAGAGTTTGACTATCTCTGTCATGTCCTGGCCTGGAAAGGCTACAAGTACGCAACGATATGCTATGCTGTCATTGCAATTGCTCTAATAATTATACTCTATCCAAATGAGAGGGTCATACTTGCAACTACTTTTTTCTTATGCATAGCAACGGAACTATTGGCCCTTGTTGTAATGGTTATTTTAACAAAACGGCATTCAAAACATATTGATACTGGGAAATAAAAACTTTTATGCTAAAACGATATTTGTATATTTTGAAATATGGCTTTCAAATAGATAAATCGTATTTATCTATTAGATTACTACTCACTTTTATTTCGTTCATATCTTCAGCAATTATACTTTTTCTCCCCAAAATTTTACTTAATGCAATTGCTCTGAAAAATTTTAGAGCAATATTGATTATCTTATGTCTATCGTTCTTTATATCCACTATTGAAGCGATAATTAGCAGGTTTTTTAGCCCGAGATTATCTCTTCTTCGAGAAAAAATTAATGCTCGCATCATTAATGATTTTTTGCATAAAGGTATTAACTTAGATTTGGAATATTTTGACCGTCCTGGCTCTTATGACAAATACACCATTACTTTTGGCCATTGCTGTACAATTGTTCAGGGATCTTTTGATATTTTGCTATCGTTTATTTCTTCTTTCCTGCAAGTGGGATTAGTTATCTATGTGTTGTCGTGGCTTTCCCCCATTGCTTTGCTGTTATTCCTCATTGTTTGTTTGACACAGACCTATATTAACAACTTGACCCAGCGAGATAACTACGAGTATCAAAAGCAAATGAACCACCACAACCGAAAGCTTAACTATTTGTACAGACTTTTTTATGTCCCAGAATTTATGCGCGACATTCGGGCTAATGACATTAAGCAGTTTATTTTTGAAAAAAGGCAAACTGTTACAGAAAAAGTCCTAAATGACACATTTTCTGCAAACCAGAAGATCTCAAATAAAAACTTTATTGTTGCGTTACTTTCTGCTGTTGAATCTTTTGCTACTATGCTCTATTTTTCTCTTGAAGTTGTATGGCAGAAAATCTGGTACGATGATTTTGTTGTTTCATTAAATGCATATAATCGATTAAAAAGTGCGTTTTCAAAAATTCTTTCCAATTTTGTTACTTTATCTGCTAATGATCTTTATATTAAAGACTATTTATCATTTATGGAAACTGCATCCAATGTCAAATGTGGAACTAAACGGCTAACTACTGTTGATTCGATTGAGTTCAAAGATGTATCTTTCCAATATCCTAATTCCAATAAGCAAACACTGAACAATATCAACTTTGTGGTTCAAAAGGGTGAGCATATCGCCATTATTGGAAAAAATGGCGCAGGGAAAACAACAATTATCAAATTGCTCCTTAGATTATACGATCCATCTAACGGAAAGATTCTGATAAATGGGACAGACATCCGGGAGTACGATATTAGTTCTCTGCGCAAAACGGTTTCTGTTCTTTTTCAAGATTACTCAGTCTACGCCTTTTCCATAAAAGAAAACTTAACTCTTGGTGCAAAAATTCCAGATGAAAGGATTAATATTGCCTTAGATCGCGTAGGGCTCCTTGACAAAGTGATGTCACTCCCTCAAGGACTGGACACCCCTATTACTAATCAGCTTTATGAAGGCGGCGTAGAGTTTTCTGGCGGTGAACTCCAACGTCTAGCGCTTGCCAGAGCATATCTCAGGGATCAGTCGTTTTTTGTGTTAGATGAGCCGACAAGCAATCTTGATCCATTTGTTGAGAGTAGGTTTTTTGAGGACCTTCTTTCTCAGACAACAAACACAATAATTGTTATTTCGCATCGTATAACTTTCACCCATAAGATGTCGAAAATAATCTGCATAAATGAGGGGAGAGTGGCAGAAATTGGTGCGCCAGATGTTCTTCTGAAAAATCCAAATAGTTTATACAAGGAAATGTATGATTTGAATACAGCGAAATACATTAAATCATAAGCAAAGCACATACTTCGCCTGAAATAGCATTTTGAAATATTCGCATTTCATTTAATGCTAATTAAGTCCCAACTCGGAACACAAAATTGGCCATATCAAGAACGAGAGCTTGCCAATGTTGGGTTCTAACAATGATATGCTTCATCTCATCAATAAAATTATTTTGATGCCACAGTTAGTAATTGCGTGTTTTCCTATCTAAGAATTTCGGTGGCGTATGTCCTCCTGGATTAGATTCAACGCTGCCTCAGAGTTTTAGTTGGGGTGGGCGTACGACCATCTAGATCAACAGACCCTAGGGACTCCGTCCTTCCATCCCAGTTACTTTTCAGAAGGGCAACGATTTGACCGGCTCTTGTTATACTCTCTGCTGAATCAGCTCATACCACACCTCTGCGCATATTCCATCATTAGGAATTGCTGATACCTCATGTCTTGTATTGTACTCTTGCTTATGAAGGATAAGTCTCCTCTCGGTTAGTTGTTGTCTCCGACTTCAACTATAATCTTTGAGATCTTATCATTCTTCCCTTTTACTTATCCGATTTCTATTGTACTAGCGCAAAAGATAAATTATATTTTTTATTTTTGTATTGATAGTAATATTAATAAGTTGTAAAATATAATAAATAAAAAATTTATTATAAATCATGATTTAATATTATCAATTTAAAAGGGAGATAAACGCAATTGAATAAAAAATGGTGGCATTTTTTTACACTTTTATTGATTCAGCTGGCCATAATGTTTTGTATACATAAAAAAGGCGTTGGATATATTTCTGCTATTGTCTATAATTTATTTGTACTTTCTTATTGTTTTGTATTTGTAAGAGCAGATTACAGTAGCAAACTACTGACCGCGTCAAAACAGATTACAGGACGCAATATTTTTTATCAAGTTTTCCGAGGAATCGGTTATGGTTTTGCCTTTGCAATATTGCTATTTGTTATTCTTTCCTTTAGATATCAAATTGAGGTCCAAAAATATTCATTTCTGATTATACTATTACAGTTAGTTAGCCAGCTAATTATTGCATCCGCAGAAGAATCTTTTTTTCGTTACTATGCTTTTGAGACACTATCTCTCTTTAAGGTTCCAGTTTATTTATCTGTAATTGTAATTTCCATTCTATTCGGTATAGCTCATCTGATAACAAATCAGACTTTACTTAAATGTATTGTTGCCTCTATTTTTAGTGTTTTCCTTTTCTATCTGCGGTTATCAAAAAAAAAGGAATCTTATTTGACATTAACATTATGTCATTTTACTTTTAACATGTTTTTTACTTTTATTTTTTTAACTGTGGCAAAATAAAATGGGAGGTATAAAATGAAAATTTCTAGATTCACAAATATTATAAAAAAAGATGGAATTTATTTGCTACACAATACATTAGTGAACTCCGTAGTCAGGATTAATGCAGAGTCACGGCAAAAATTTATTGACACGATTGAAAGTGGAAAGTCCTTTTCGTTAGATCCAAATGACAACTTTCACCTAACCTTACAGGCCTTAAATATGATCGTAGATGAAAGCGAAGATGAAGTTGCCAGCCTTAATTCACAGTTTTTTATGTTTGAACATTCATCTGAGTTGCATATTATGTTGATTGTAACCAGGCGTTGCAACTTTCGATGTGCTTATTGTTACGAAAAATACATAGATAGCGATATGCGCCCCGATATTTTTGAAAAAACTAAAAAATACATATTATGTCAAATTGAGAGAAACAAATACAAAAATATATATATTTCTTTTTTTGGTGGAGAGCCCACATTAATGGCGCGAGAAATTAATCTGTTCATGGAGCAGTTACTCAATGAAAATAACAAGCTCCCATATCCAGCAAATATAAAGGCAGTTATTACGACAAATGGATATTTGCTTACTCCAAAACTGATTGACGAATTTATTAAAAATCATATTGTTCGGTATCAAATTACCGTAGATGGTCTAGAGGATGATCATAACAGTAGTCGATACTTGACTGACGGTACGGGCACGTGGAAAACAATTATCAAGAATCTATCTTATTTTAATCAAATTCAAGATCCAAGTGTATCTGTTTTGCTAAGAAGCAATATTACGCCTCAGTTGTATTCTCATGTTGATGATTGGCTCAAATTCATTCATGACAATTTTTCTGGTCCAAGATTTAGAATTCATTTTGAAGCTGCAAAAGATTTTGGGCATATGAATGACAAAAATTTTGCGCTCATAAGTAATGAGGTTGATGTTATTGAAGAAATAATTGACAAGTCCAAAAAATGGAAATTGCCGCTTGAATTAGTGGGTTTTAGAACAAAGCCATTTTCTATGATTTGTTATGCGGCACGTCAGTCTTCGTACATTATTGATTACAATGGGGAAATTAAAAAATGTACATCTACCTCATTAGACGAACCATATAATTGCATTGGCTCTATTAGTGAAACCGGAATCAAAGTAAATTGGAAAAAAGCGGCACAATGGACATCTTACAAATTGCACCCACGATGTGAATCTTGCATCATTCTTCCACTCTGCTATCAAAGGAAATGTCCGTTTGCAAAAAACAGTTTCGAAAACTGTGCTTTACTTAAGCGAAGTTATATAAAGGGGCTCGAATATTTCTATTTACCCTAAGCTCCTTTTATAAAATATAATCTTATACAAGGAGGAAAAACTATGCCAGAGTACGAAGTGTTAAATGTTGGTGCATCATCGCGTTTACTAGATGTTAATGGTTTTTGTTGGGGCTTAGATATAGGCTGCCCAAGCGTAAATGGCCACTGTGAGGCCGTGGATGCTGCTTGTCCCAGCATTAACGTAGTTTGCGATTGCGAGATCGATAGTGACTGTGATGATGGCGGCAATGTTTTCCCCTGCGAAAACCCTGGGTTAGGATGCAGAAACGGATGCGGCGGTGCGTCTGCAATGCATTGTCCAGAAATTATGTCAATAGAATAATTTCAACAATTTTTTGAATAGTATTTTGGGGTGGTGATGAAAACTTTTCCCTGTGCTTTGACACATAACTATAAAAACACTGCTTGCACATATGAAGACGATAAAATGTGCATTGCTTTTTAGCGAAGCGCCTTCCTTCTAGTCCTATCTTTTAAGATGTCGGGTAGGGAATTGTTTTGACATTTTCTTCTTCCTATTTCTGCATTGCTAGAAAATATCAATCAGAAACGGCCCCGCATTCAGGAAACCTTTTCCTGGATACGGGGCTTTTGCGTCCCAACTTGGAACAAAAAATCACCCGGCAAAACACCTGGGTCTGACAATGGCGGTAAAGCCCTCCAGGCCGGTGATGACGGTGTTGTTGTATCCGCTGGCGCAATGGATGATGAGCAGTCGTCCATCCTCGTCCCTTCCGCCCACGATCCCCACGCGAACATCTGAACAGTAAATAGTGTGATAGTGTGGAGGTGATTTCAATGTGGTAAAGAATTACAGGCAGCTATGTAGATGTGTCAGTTCTGCACATGTCTAAAATAGCAATCGTCCCTCATGAAGGATTTTTGCGTACGCCGGGCCAAAACTACACCTTGACCGTTGGTAGTCCTACACTCTGACC
>ENA-ORNG01001393-ORNG01001393.1-human-gut-metagenome-genome-assembly--contig:-NODE-1393-length-17483-cov-6.893275_pt1 | contig 17483 bp, 14 predicted proteins | sample MGYA00242113_ERZ509018 | MGnify/ENA primary metagenome ERZ509018 (study PRJEB26280, sample SAMEA2338711) | human gut metagenome | biome: human gut; feature: human-associated habitat; material: faeces... | reverse complement strand
GACCGCCAGCCCTTTCCGCGCCGTCGCGCCCGTGTCGGCGATTTGTGCGGCTTTCCGGACACAGCCGAGCGCGTACCCGCCAGAAGCCCCAAAACCGGACGTTGCGCCGACGTGCGGGGGTGTTGCGGAAACAGCAAACGCAGAAGAAGCAAGCCTGCAGGCAGCTTCCGGCAGAAAACAGAGCCGCAAGCGGCGTAGCAGGAGAAAAGGCTTGGCGCTTTTCTGCGCCAGCCCATCCACTTCTGCCCGCAGTGCGGGCAGGTTTGGGCGGTAAAAACGGCGCTTTTCTGCGAGGACAAAAAGTGGATTGGCGCTGATTTTCGGAAAAAGCCAAGATTGTGCCGCTGTTACAGGCACTGTTTTGGCGCTTTTTATTTTTGGAGGGGGTGAACGCCATAAAAGCAGAGGAAAAACGCCGTCATTCCGTCTGGCTGGATGACGCGACGTGGAGCAAGGTGCAGTACCACTACAAGCTGGACGGCTGCACGACGCAAAATGACTTCATTGACAAAGCAATTCAGTTTTACTGCGGCTATCTGCAAAGCGAGTACGCCGGAGACTTCCTGCCGAAAATCCTCGGTGAAACGCTGGAGGCAATCCTCAGTATGTTCGGGGATCGTATCGGCAAGCTGCTTCTGAAGCAGGCTGTCGAGCAAAACGTCTGCAATCATATCCTCGCTTCGGACACGGATATCGATGCGCAGACATATCAGCAGATGCGTGGGAAAAGCTATCAGGAGGTGCTGCGGACGAACGGTCAGATTTCGTTCCCAGAGGTGCTTCGGCAGCAAAGTCGACTGTAACAGATGGCGCGGCTGATTCAAAAAACCGGCTTCATCAGCCGTAAAAGCGCAGGCGGATACATGAAGTATATCGCCACGCGCGAGGGCGTCGAAGTTTTGACCGGCAAGGGACCAGCAACCGAAAAGCAGAAAGAGATGGTCGCAAAGCTGCTCAAGGACTTCCCAGATGTGCGGGATTCCTTCGAGTATGAGGACTACAAGCAAGCGCCAACGCTGCACACTGCGTCGGCGCTCATTTCTGCGGCATTGGATTCACATATGCAGAATCTTCAATCCGAAAACGGCTATCTCAAGTACATTGCTACGCGCCCCGGTGCGGAAAAGCATGGCGCACACGGTCTGTTCGGTCGGCAGGAAAATACGGAGCTGACTGCGGCGATGCACGACTTGACCGCGCACGACGGCAACGTCTGGACGATCATCTATTCCCTGCATCGTGAGGACGCGGAGCGTTTGGGATATAACAATGCCGCAGCATGGCGCAAGCTGCTCGTCAGCCAACAGAATAAGTTTGCGGAAGCGTTTCATATTCCAGCGTCGGCACTGCACTGGTACGCAGCTTACCACGATGCGGATACGCACCCGCATATTCACATGATGGTTTGGACAGAGCAGGAGACTGTTTTGAAGCGAGATGCTGTTGTGAAATTGCGCTCTGTGATGACCAACAGCATTTTTCAGGCAGAGTTGGAAAATCTCTATATTCGAAAGGATGCAGCTTATAAGGACGTGAGCGAAGCGGCGCGAGAAGTCATGCGTGAACTCGTTGATCGCATGGAATCTGTCTCCGAACCACCTGCATCCATCCAAGAAAAGCTGTTGGAGCTTGCGCTGGAACTACGCACAGTCGGTGGTAAAAAGCAGTATGGCTATCTCAAAAAGCCGCTTAAGGATATGGTGGATTCCATCGTGGATGAACTGGAAAAGCTGCCGGAGGTGGCGGCGTATTATTCCGTCTGGAATGGGGTGCGTGATACGCTGGAGGGCTACTATAAAAACCGACCCCGGCAGCACAATCCGCTCTCGCAGCAGAAAGAATTCCGCGCGATCAAGAACGCCATCATTCAGGAAGCAGAGCGTCTGCGGCAGCAGATGGAGCAGAAATCTTTGCAAGATGAAGAACCATCTGCGGAGAATACTTCTACGGACGCTTCTGCAAATCCGACGCTTGCAAACGAGAATACTTCATTCACGCTTTCTCGCCCTGCGCAGATTCCAACCGAATACCTTCTGAATTCAACCATCCGACTGTTTCACCAGATGGGGCAGATTTTCCGCGACAATGCTGCACCACCCAGCAATCCGATGGGTATCCGTATCGATTCCAAGCGCCGCAAAAAGCTCATGCAAAAACGGCTGGCGATGGGTCATAAGCAGGATGACCATGAACAAAATTACGGTCAAACATTACAGTAACAGGAGGTGCATTTTGGCACAATACATAGAATTTACTCCAGAACAGAAAGAACACGCCGCGTCCGTCGACCTCGAAGAATTTCTCCTCCGGCAGGGTGAAAAGCTCATCAAGTCCGGGCGGGAAAAGCGGCTTGCCAGCGACCACAGCGTCACGGTACGCGGCTGCGAGTGGTTCGATCATGCATCAAACGAAGGCGGTCGAGCCGTCAGCTTTATACAAAAATATTACAGCAAAAGCTACGTTGAAGCCATGTCCATGCTGCTGGGCGAGAGCATGGAGCCGGTTTATCCGCAGGCAAAAAAACAGGAGCAGACTGAGCAAAAGCCCTTCGCACCGCCTGTTCCAAACGCAAATATGCACCGCGTGTTCGCGTATCTCCTCAAAACGCGCGGGCTGGATGCCGACGTGATTTCCTACTTCGCCCGGAAGAAAATGCTCTACGAGGACGCGGCGCATCACAACGCGGTGTTCATCGGCACGGACGAAGGTGGCTGTCCGCGCCACGCTCATCTGCGCAGCACGAACAGTTTCGGCAAAGCATTTCGTCTGAACGTCGAATCAAGCGATCCGCGCTACAGCTTTCATCATACCGGCACGGACGGGAGCCTTTATGTGTTTGAAGCGCCTATTGATATGCTCTCGTACATTTCCATAAACCCGCGCCAGTGGCAGGAGCATAGCTACATCGCCTGCTGCGGCACATCCCCGATCCCAGTCTTGCAAATGCTGAAATCGGAGACGCAGATCGTCTATCTGTGCCTCGACAATGACAAAGCCGGTCACGCCGCGAGTGAACGAATGGCAGAACAATTACGCGAACGCGGCGTTATGACAGAGCGGCTTGTACCGGAACTGAAAGATTGGAACGACGATCTTCTCCACGGACAGAAGGAGGATTTAGCCCCATGCCTGAGTCTATGACTCCGTTGATCATACTCGGCGTGGTGGGTGCATTGTTCATTCTTCTGCTTTCGCTTCTTACCAACAACTACTCCTTAAACAACATCAAGTCTAAAACCGTTGGCGACGGCCAGTACGGAACCGCTCGGTGGGCAACCACGCAGGAGATCAAAAAGACGTTTGCGAACGTGCCGTTTGACGTTACGTCATGGCGCGAGGGAAAGGACTTGCCAAAGGTGCAGGGACTGATCCTCGGCAGCACGCAGCGCGGCAAGCAGCTCGATGCACTGGTAGACCGTGACGATGTGCATTGCCTGATGATCGGCGCGTCCGGTGTCGGTAAAACGGCATTCTTTTTGTATCCCAATTTGGAGTTTGCCTGCGCCAGCGGCATGAGCTATTTGGCGCTCGACACCAAGGGAGACCTCGCACGAAATTACGGTACGATTGCGAAAAAGTACTACGGCTACCACGTTTCCGTCATTGATCTGCGCAACCCGACGCGCTCGGACGGAAGCAATCTGCTGACGCTCATCAACCGCTACATGGACATTGCACGGGAGCATCCGGACAACCTTGCGGCGCGGGCAAAGGCAGAAAAATATGCGAAGATTCTTGCCAAAACCATCGTCAATCCGGGCGGTGACGATCAGGATCGCGGGCAGAACGCCTTCTTCTATGACGCAGCCGAGGGGCTGCTCACGTCAGTCATTCTGCTCCTTGCCGAATACGTTCCGCCCGACAGTTCCGGTCACGAAAAGCGGCATATCGTGTCCGTGTTCAAGCTGGTGCAGGAGCTTCTCGCGCCCAGCGGACAGGGCAAGAAAACCGGCTTTCAGGTCTTGATGGACAACCTTCCCTCGACGCACAAAGCCAGATGGTTTGCAGGCGCAGCCCTCAACACCTCGGAACAGGGCATGGCATCTGTCATGTCGACAGTGCTTTCCAGACTGAACGCTTTCCTCGATTCCGAGCTGGAGCAGGTGCTTTGTTTCGACAGTGCCATCGACGCAGAACACTTTGCCGCCGAGAAATCCGCGATTTTTCTGGTGCTCCCGGAGGAAGATTCAACCAAAAACTTTATGGCAGGCCTGATGATCCAAAACCTCTCGCGGGAGCTTTTCTCTGTAGCCGACGAGCACGGCGGCAAGCTGCAAAACCGCGTCGTGTTCTACTGTGACGAGCTTGGCACGATGCCGCCTTTTGATATTCTGCCGCTGTTTTCCGCAGGCCGGTCACGCAAGCTGACGCTCGTGCCGATCATCCAAAGTCTCGCGCAGTTAGAGAAAAATTACGGCAAAGAGGGCGCGGAAATTATCAGTGATAACTGTCAGGACACAATCTTCGGCGGCTTCGCCCCCAACAGCCAGACAGCGGAGACGCTGTCCAAAGCCCTCGGCAGCCGAACAGTCCTTACTGGCTCCGTAAGCCGTGGCAAAGACAGCAACAGCCAGAGCTTGCAGATGGTGGAGCGTGCATTGCTCTCACCGGATGAACTGAAAAGTCTCCCGAAGGGTAACTTCATTGTCATGAAAACTGGTACGCATCCGATGCGTACCAAGCTGCAATTATACTTCAAATGGGGCATTTCGTTTGAAGAACCGTATCAGGTGCCGGAACGCGCCCAGCGAGAAGTCTATTACGCCGGAAAGGAGGAATTGCTGATGAATATCAAGAAAAGCCTGTATTCGCAACCACAGCCGGTCACGGCATCAAAGCCGGACGGCTATATGAGCAGCTATGCCGAGAAATGAGCTTCTTCGGCGAAATCTACGCTGATCCTGACCTGCCGCACCGAGCGCGGACGGTCTATATGTACCTCCGTGACCGCGCAGGCGGCGGGAGCTGCTGGCCGGGCATCAGGACGATAGCCCGCGACCTGCATCTCTCGCCGCGCACGGTGCAGCGGGCGATGAACGATTTGGAACGCGCCGGATACATCGAACGCCAGCGCCGCCACCGTGAAAACGGAAGCTGCACGTCAAACTTATACATCATAAATGAGGACAAATAGCAAAGCGGACGCTCCCCGCCAGGGGGAACGTCCGCACTTTTGCTGTCACCAGCGCCGTGACACCACGGCGCAGCTTGAAGGGCCAACTCTAGCTGAGGGCAAACACAGAAAAGAAATCAAAACGATGCAAGAGTTACGTTAAAGTCACCTTAACCCGTCCATTATGAGTAATGGTTAGAGTATAAATCCCATCCACATAAGACTCTGTATAGGTGTGCTGTGTACTACCGCTTCCGATAAATTCGATCGATAGAGTAGGCTGGTTTGATACGCTAAGTGAGATGACAGTGTCACGAAGATCATATCTCTCAGTATCGCGTTTATCAAGCTTTGGATTGTCTATGTGGTAATTCATGTATTCCTGCACATACAGTTTGTTGTCTCCATTCCAGTCCGTACCATAGGAAGTCCAATCGGGATTAGAGCTCTTCCCGGCAACCCATAGCTCGTCTTTGTCTGTTCGGAAATTGTTCAACTCAATGCTAAGACTATCTGTATCTTGTTCTACAACTAAGTATGTATGCGGTGTGAGCGTGAAATTCATCGAAGATGCAAAAGCGGCAGTTGCGGGAATAATACCAGCCGTTTGATTTGTATTGTCGTTAAAAGAACTATTCATGACCAACCAACGTTCATTCCCGCCAAGCAACGTCTCTACAAATGCATCGCCTGTTGACACTTCTGGATACAATGGGTTCAGCTTCCCCTGCTTATAGGCATCTGTCTTCCCGTTGAAGTCACTCACGTACAATTTGTTGTTCCAAATGTGAGCAGGAACATCACTTTCTTGAACACGATTAGTGAAAAGCGGCAAAACACGGTAGCGGCCACTATACTGTAGAATATTCGTATCCGAAGTATTTCCATATAGGCCTGCTGCATAATTCTGCGGTAAGTACGTTTTATTGCTAGTGAAGATTCCCGCTTTGATTTCGGCAGCTACAGCGTCTCTCGACGCTGCTGGCTTTTCAGTGATATAGCGAAAAGCTGGCAGGATAGATTCTTTAAGGGCCCACGACGCTTTATCATTTACGCCCGTGCAATAGAATGGATGTTCTGCATTGAATACCACAGCGCCATTTGCATAGCATTGCAGCATATTCATTGCAAATAATGTTTCTGGGAAAGTATAAACGCGTCGAACATCTTCATACGTCACTTTATTTGTACCGCTGAAGATCCTATGATATCAGCACCGCTACGGCGTGTTTGTCCGTCTCGTTCTTTTTACCGGCCTGCGGCTTGGGGAATTGCTTGGCCTGCGCTGGGAGGATATTGATTTCCGCGCCGGTATTCTGCATGTCCGCCGGACGCTGAACCGGCTGAACAAAATGAAGCGGCCATTGCAGCCCGGAGAGCCCACGACGGAAATTGTGATCCAGACACCGAAAAGTCAAAATTCCATTCGTGCGATCCCGCTTCTGCCTGCCGTTCTTCAGGAGCTGCAGGGCTGGCAGTATGTCCAGCAGAAGGATGCAGAGCTTGCCGGAGATCAGTACAATGCAAGCGGCTACATTGTGACAAATCCGCTTGGCGGAATGATCGAACCGCGTACATTCAAGGATTATTACCATCAGATCCTGCAGGCGAGCGGACTTTGCCACTTCACCTTCCATGCGCTTCGTCACAGATTCGCCTCCAGAGCGATGGAACAGGGTATGGATCCAAAAACATTGTCTGAAATCATGGGTCACTACTCCGTATCCTTCACGCTGGACACCTATGCACATGTACTGGATGGGCACAAACAGGAAGCTGTAGCCCTTCTCGGCGATCTTTTTACCGCGCAGCCGCAGAGCGCAGTGTATCCGTTGGTCGTTACAACGGAGGACAACGGCTTGCTCCTGTTTGACCTGATCGATTTCCCAGACATAGACGCAGAAGCGTCCAACATGGCCGAGGGAATTGCCAGCATCAAAGAGCAGGCACAGGAAGCCATGCTGACGCTCCCGGTCCCGCCGGTCCCTATACCTGTCGAGCATATTCAGTTAACTGCAAATCAGTTTATCGTACAGATCGACATATAACAAACGACCCCTGCTGCAGAATTTCTGCAGCAGGGCAACTTGTCAAAGAACCCTCTGCTTTCAGGAAACGAAAGCGGGGGTTCTTTTGTAATTTGGAGAAAAATAAGCGAAAACGAAAGTACAAATGGAGTTTTTCCAACTCCATACCGCCAGCTTTTTGAGATTCATGGCAGCAAATTTAAGCCTGCCCCATCGTGTGACAGCGGCCAGGCCTCGGTGGTGTGTATAACGCATCGCGTGTCTTTCCTTCGCGTCCACAAAGACCCGTTCGATCGTTTCCTTGCGCTGTGCGTAAATTTCTTTCGCACGATCCGTTTTTCGTATCTGCTTCACTAGATCCAGATACTCCTGCCAGATGTGCGTCATATGGACGTTCTGTCCCTTCTCATTTGCACTGCATTTCGCTTTGCACGGGCAGTTCCTGCATTGCTCCGGTATGCTTCGGTAGGTCCGCTTTCTATCCCGGTCCGTCGTAGTGTGCCGCAGGATCCCGCCCCGCGGGCAGGTATAGGTGTCATTCGCCGGATCGTAGGTATATTCCCAAGGCTTGTATCTGTCCTGCCGCCCGGTGTATCTTGTATACGGAAGCACCGGGCCTCTCCCGTCCTCTATCGTTTTCTTTGCGATCCACGGGGTCTTGTAGCCCGCGTCCATTGTGACGAACTTTACTTCATTGAATTTCCTTGTGACTTCATCATACACAGCATCCCATGCCACGCTGTCGTGGACGTTTCCTGCCGTTACCTCCACACCGAGAACAAACCAGCTTTTGTCGCAGACTGTATGTGCCTCATACGCAAACTGCCGTTCATGCTCTCCTTTTACGAACATTCCGCAGTCCGGATCTGTTGTGGAGACCGTCTTTTCTGCCGTTTCTCCGCCGCCGGGATTCTGCGGATTGTTGTTGTCATCGTCCTCGATCGGCTTCTTCCCCAGCTTTTCGCGCTCTGCATTGACCTCCCGGCGAAGCTCACCGGAGTAGATCTTCGCTGCCTTTCTGACCTGCTCCTTCTGGAACTTCTTCTTATTGGCACTGGCCTTGATGTGCGTACCGTCGATGAAGACCATGCTCGGATCGACCATCCGGTTATTGAGCGCCTTGTTGAGAATATGTTCAAAAATTTCGCTGATCACTTCATCCGGGAAGCGCTTGCAGAAGGCGTAGCTCACCGTTGCGAAGTGCGGGATCTGCTCCAGCAGCCCATATCCAAGGAACCAGCGGTACGCGACGTTCACCTGTATTTCCCGGTACGTCTGCCGCAGCGACGCGATCCCGAACAGGTGCTGGATCAGCACCATCTTGATCAGTACCACCGGGTCGATCCCCGGACGGCCGTTGTCATGGCAGTAATATGGCGACAGCAACGCATACAGCCACTCGTAATCCATGACCCTTTCGATCTTCCGCAGCAGATGATCCTCCGGTACCAGCGCCTCCAGATCCACGATCACCGGCTCACGCCGTGCATCTTTCCTTCGTTCTTCCATTTCCGCACCTCGCTTTTTTCTCTATTATACCAGATTTCAAGACGCTTTTGCGGGGTTTTTTGACAGACTGACGCCGGACGCATGAAATTCATGCGTCCGGCGTTTTTCTGGTTCTTCAGCGCATCATCGTCTCCAGCAGCGAATAGGCAAACATCCATGCCATCTCCCGGCTGGGATGGTTGATGCCGTTGGCGAGCAGCGCCGTGGTATCCACGCCGTTTTGGCTGAGCAGCTTCCATTTGGCATAGCAGTCGCACACCGCAGCGCCCTGCCGTGTGCAGACCTCTCTGGCCGCGTCCAGATAGCGTTCGAGCCTGCCGTCCAGCTGGATCTTCAGCGTATCCTCCGCCACGGCGCGGATCTCCGGTACCGTCAGCTTCTCGCTCAGACGCGTGTTCATCATGTTCGGCGTCATGAAAATGATCTCCGAGCCTGCCTCCTTCAGTTTTGTAAAAATTCCGTCCAGCGCCGATGCGTATTCCTCCTGCGTCTCATCGCCGCGGCACGCATCATTCAGCCCAAAGCACACCACCGTCAGATCGGGATGATATGCCAGAACGTCGCGTTCCAGCCGCTGCAGTCCCGACGGCGCGTTGTCGCCGCTGATGCCGGCGTTGATAAACTGGACCGGCACGCCCGGATACAGCAGCGCAAACAGCTTCCGCACATCGGCGGCATAGCCGCTCTCCGGCTCAAACACGGTCTGCACCGCGCCCTCGCTCGTCAGATATACCTCAAAGCAGCCCTGCGTTACGCTGTCGCCGAGAAACGCGATGGCGACCGGCGGCGCAAAGAGATCTGCCTGCTTGGCCCGGATTTTTTTCAGGATGTTCATCTGTGTTCGTCTCCTTCTGATCCTGCCGTCCGTCCTTTGCCCCCAGGGGATCCGGACGGACGGCTTTCTCTATTTCAGATGCCGCTTTCGGTACTCCTTCGGCGTAAAGCCGGTCACCTTTTTGAACGTTTTGAAGAAATACTTCTCGTCCTGATAGCCCACGTGCTCGGCTATCTCATACGTTTTAAACTTGCCGCGCTCCAAAAGCACCTTTGCCGTTTCCACGCGCATGGACGTCAGATACGAGACAAACGGCTTTCCGAAAATGCGCTTAAACAGGTCGCTCGTATAGCTGGGGTTAAAATGCAGAAAGTCCGCCAGCTGCTCCAGCGAGATATCCTCGCGATAATGCTCACGCAAGTACTTGTCGATCACCTCGCGCAGATTTTCCTCGGGACTTGCGCTCGTGCTTTTCTTCTGCAGCTCCAAAATGCCCGTGCCGCACAGCAGAAGCTGTTCCAGCACCTGCTCCGCCGTCAGAAGGCGCGTCAGCGCGTCATGCGCCGCGGCGGCCTGCGGGCAGCCGTCCCACGGCAGCTTCAGCGCCGCCATCTGTCGGTTCATCTGCTCCCACGCCGCGCGCTTGAGGCAGCGCGGGTTCCCCTCCGGATACGCCTTCAGAAGGTCCTGCCAATAGTCGCGCAGGAGCGCGGTCAGGTAGTCCTTCTTTCCGAGCAGGATCGCCGTTGTGATCCGTTCGGCGTAGGCGCGGTTAAACTGCTCCGCCTCCTTTTGCTCCGGCCGGTCGTCAAAGGCCGCGCCCTCGCGGAGCGCGCCGTCATAGAAATAGCTCTGTATCGCGTCGTCCGCACGCCGGAGCGCCTGGCACAGGCGCTGCATGCCCTGCACGCCGTCCGCCTTTGCCGAAAGCTCCTGCGCGTAAAGAAGATAGCCTCCCGCGCCCCAGATCTCGTCCGCCGCGCGCCGGACGGAGCCGGCGGCGCTTTTTTCTTCCAATATCGTCAGCCGGCCATCCGCGTCCAGCTGCTGCGCATACGGCGCGCGTTCCGTCAGCCGGACGCGCCACTGCGTCTCGCAGATCTCCCGCTCGCCCGGGACGGCCAGCATGAACAGCGTACACTCCGCTGCGCCGGATAAAAACTGCTGTTCGTCCTCGCCGCCGCTTCCGGTGCGCTGCGCATCCTGCCGCACCCCCGGCGCAATGCTTTCCAGGCAGCGCCGAAGCAGGCGGCTGCGGCTCTGCGTCTTGTCGCGCAGCGAACGCATCTGCCGCCGCTGCATCACATCAGAGATCGCGCGCTCCAGCTTTTCCTCGTCAATGGGCTTGAGCAGATATTCCTCCACGCCGTAGTGGATGGCTTTCTGCGCATAGGAAAAATTGTCAAAACCGCTGTAGATGATCACCGGCAGCTCCGGCTGCGTCTCGCGCAGCTTTGCAAGCAAATCGAGTCCGTCCTTGCGCGGCATACAGATATCCGTGATCAAAAGATCCGGCTTTTTCTTGCAGCAGAGCCGGTAGGCATCGTCGCCGTCCAGCGCCTCGCCCACGATCTCGATGGGAAAGCGGACGGATCGCAGCGCGCTTTTCAGCACGACCAGCACGAATTTTTCGTCGTCTGCAATGACAACTCTCATGAGTCCGCATCCTCCTGTTCCGCTTTTTTCATCCGCAGCCGCAGCGCGCTGTCAGCCCCCGGCTTCTGCATCACGGCCGGGAATTCGATCTCTGCCGTGGTTCCGACGCCGACCTCGCTGAAGATCCTGACGCCGTATTTGTCGCCGTAATTCAGCTTCAGACGGCTGTTGACGTTATAGATCCCGATGCTGACACGGCCGTTTCGCGGCTGGCCGGGCTGGAACGGCTCTTTGAGATCCGCGTTGATCTTTTCCAGCGCGTCCGCAGCGATGCCGCAGCCGTTGTCGACGATCCGGAGCCGTGCCGCGCCGTCCTGTACCTGCCCGCTGATGCAGATCTCGCAGTCCGCCCTCTTTTCCGTAAAGCCGTGCAGCACTGCGTTTTCCACGATCGGCTGAAGCGTAAACTTCGGCATGGACAGCGCGCGCATCTGCTCCGGGATCTCCATTGTCAACCGGATCTTGTCGTCAAAGCGATAGTCCATGATCTGGATGTAATTTGTCACGTGCTGAAGCTCCATCTGAAGCGACGTGCTGCCGTCCGCGCCGTACATATTGTAGCGCATGAACTCGGAGATATTCTTGACGATGTCGGCCACCTTTTCGTTATGCTCCGACAGCGCGATGCCGCGCATCGTCTCAAACGTGTTATAAAGAAAATGCGGGTTGATCTGCTGCTGCAGCACCTCAAGCTGCGCCTCTTTCTGCATCAGCTGCGCAGAATAGACCTTCTGGATCAGCTCTTCAATGCTGCTTGCCATGTCGTTGAAGGTCTGGCCGAGGTAGCGGAACTCGTCGTTTGACTCCGTCTCCACCTTTACGGCGTAGCGTCCCTCCTTCACCTGCTGCATGGCCGAGACCAGCTCGCCGAGCGGCCGGAACGTCCTGTGCGAGAACACGATCAGGAAGCACACCGCCGCAAGCAGCACGTACAGCACCAGCACTGTCATGATCGACTGGAGCTGCGCCATGTCACGCATCAGATACTTCATCTCGCACACATAGTCATATCGCCAGCCGGTCTTCGCTGAGACGCACGTAATGCGGATGATCTCCTCGCCGTCCGCCGTAAACACCCGCGTCTGCGCCGTTCCTGCGGGCGGGATCTCGTCCGCGCCCATATCACGGTAGGGATCGTCCGACTGGGTGGCGTAGATCCGGTTGCCCTGCTCGTCGCCGATGAAGATCGCGCCCTGCTGCAGATTGCTCTTGCCGTTGCCGCCATAGATCGTCTCAGCCAGAATGCTGTAGGGGATCTCAACAAGCGCCACGCCGTAGCTCTGCCGGTCATAGATGTTCACAATGCTGCGCGCAATGCCGATGGTCGTGTTTTCCTCGCCCCCGTGCCGGTCGAGAAAAATCACATACGCCCCCTGACGCGCCAGCGCGTCCTGGTACCAGCTCTCCTGCTCCAGCAGTTCCAGGCCGATGCCCGAGCGGTTTCGCAGGTAAAACTCGTTTCCGTAATTGTCAAAGACGTAAATACTGCGGATGTTGTCGTAAATACTCATGATCGTGACGAAGATGTTCTCCACGTCCTGCCGGTAATTGAGCTTTTCATCCGACGGCGCGCTGTGATATTCCTGCAGGATCTCAGAAAGCTGCGCGTTGACCGAAAGCTGGGCGTTGAGCTGGATCGACGTTTCCAGCTTGTTGTCGATGGCCGACGAAAGCTGCAGCAGATACTGCTCCATATACTCCGAGACCCGGTTCTGGATATTCTGCTTGGCCACGCGATAGGTGATCACGCTCACCGCCATCAGCGACAGCGCAATGAGCGGGATCACCACCAGCAGCAGCTTCTGCTCCAGCGGAAAACGGATTTCACTTTGCTTTCTTTTCAACATGGATCATTCCCTCCGGCGTAGGGACGCTGCCATAGCAGCCGTCCATACGCCGCGCGGCGTCCGCCGTCCGGGCAAAGCCCGGCTTGACCGGCCGCACGCCAAGGCCATAGGCATAGTAGAAGTAGACCGGCATCGCCGACCAGCCGTGGCAGAGGCTGCCTGCCTGGTCGAACGCATCCGCGCCGTCCTCCGTCTCCCAGAACGACGTTGCCCCCGCATAGAGCATTCTGCCCCAGATACGCGCAATATCCGCAAACACCCAGTCGAAATAGTCTTCCTGTCGTGTCAGAAGCGCCTCGTATTTGAACCGGATCATGCTGAGCGTACACGGGACCCAGTCGTTTTTGCCCGCAGCCAGCACCGGCAGGAGGCGCTCGCGCTCCGCCTGCCCGGCAGTGCCCGACAAGACGGCCAGCGCCTGCACAAGCTCGCTCTGCGCGCCGTCTTCCGCATGGAATGCGCCGTCCGTTTCATGCGCAAACGTGCGGTAGCTGCCGCTCTCTGCATCCCAGAACATGGCATGGCACGCCCGGCGCGCCTCCGCGCAGCCGCTGTGCAGCATGGCTGCGTCCCCGCGTTCGCCAAGTTCTTCGGCAAGCTCGGCCGCCGCGTCCAGAAACAGCAGGAAGAACATCTGATACGGCGCGTCAATGCGCGGTGCGAGCAGCTCGCTGCGGTAGATCGGTTCGCCCGACAGCAGGTCGTTCCACTCGTAAAAGCTCCAGTATTTTGTCTCGACCGGCACCGGCAGCAGCCCGTCCCTGCATTCACGCAGGCGGCACTGCGCCGCCAGACGGATGCTTGGCCAGAGCGCACGCACGAGTTCCCGGTCGCCGCTGTAACGCAGATAGTCGCGCACGCCAAGCACCCACATGAACGTGAAATACGGAATGGTGACGACCTCTTTGCCGGGCGTATGCAGCTCCAGAAAGCCGTCTGCCTGCATGCCGCGCGCAAGCATCCGCAGCGACGCCGCCGCAAACGCATATTCGCCGAAGCAGTAATAGCCGCACACCGCCTGATTGAGCGAGTCCATGGCATAAAGCGCCTGTTCGCGCCACGGGCAGTCTTCATAGTGCTCATGCATGCAAAGCCGCAGCGTATGTACCGCCGTGCGATAGATCTGCATATGCAGCCGGTCGCTGCAATAAAATTCGCCGCGCTCCGTTACCGGATAGTCAAGCGGGCGCACGCCCGCGTAAAGGCACTGCGCCGTTCCGCCGTTCAGCGGATGCAGATGCACCTCCAGACATCGCATGCCGATGCGCTGAAAATCGTGGCGGAAGCAGTGCGTTCCCGCGCCGAAGGTCACGGCAGTCTGGAACATGCGGCTTCCGATGTGACTGCGTACACGCAGATCGTCCAGATGCTCGCCCCAGCCAAGCTCCACGCGGCAGCCCGCCGCGGACGAGACCTCGATCTCCAGCAGCCCGCTCGATTCCTCGCCGCAGTCCCAGATCTCATAGCGGTCTGCGCCGGCGTCGAGCTGCACGTTCTTTCCCCGTGCCGACAAAAACGCCGACTCAAACGGTTCCCGGTCGCCCGGCAGCAGATAGCCGTGCGCGCAGACCGCAGCACGTTTGCGCCCGGAGAGCACCTGACGCGCGATCGGGCGCGGCGCATAGCGCCGTCCGTCCGTCGTAAGTTCCGCCGCCGGCGCATAGCGCTGCGGCTCGGCCGTCTGGTCATAGTACCAGACCATGCCGGTCTGGTTTGTCGGGACCTTGCCCGCACGATAGGCCGTATCCGCGCGGCAGAGCGTCTGCGCGCCGCTGGCTACCGCACACGCGCCTTCGCCGCGCATGACGGCGAAGATCACGTATGCGCGCCCCGCCGTGTAGCAGTTGCTGGATACGCCCTGATACCACACCTCGATCTCAAGCGTGTTTTCGCCCCTGACCGCCGCGGCGGAAAGGTCGAACGTCTCATACCAGCTGGTGTCGTCCGTTCCGTCGTAGAACGCGAAGCCGATCCGTTCGCCGTTCAGGCACACCCGCGCGCGGCTGTCGCAGCTGAGCTGCAGGCTGAGCGCACCGTCTCCGTCCCACGTAAATTTCTGCAAAAACTGCACATACCGGTTCGGCTGGCTGCCGTCCGGCAGCCAGACCGGCTTTGCCTCGCGGCAGGGAAATCCATATTCTGTCTGCATTTTCCTGTTCTCCATCGGTCACTCTTCCTTTTTGTAAATCTCCGTCCATGTCTGATCCAGCCTGTCCAGCGCATCGTCAATGCTCCCGCCGGTCGAGATCTCCTCCACGGTCTTCAGGAATACCATCTGCATCCCGCTCGGCCAGTTCACATCCAGGAACGGATAGCTGTCGGTGATGCCCGAGATCAGCGTTTCCAGCACCGGATCACATCCGGCGTCAAACCCGGTTTTTACCGGCAAATTGCCGGTCTCCTGCAAAAACTGACGGTAAACATCGTCGTTTGTCAGGAAGAAATTCAAAAAGTCGATCGCCGTCTCCTTGTGTGCGCTCTGCTCACTCACGGCCAGCATGCCGCCGACCGACGACGGGATCCAGTTGACGCCGTCGCTCGACGCGGGGAGAATGAACAATCCGAAATTGCAGCCGGCATTCATGCTCCGGATCATCGACACACCCCAGGAGCCCATGACCATCATGGCCGCGCGGCCGTCCGCAAACGCGCGCAGCTGCTGGTCGTATGTCGTCTGCAGGAAGTTTTCCGTCACATAGCCGCTGTCGATCAGCGTTTTCAGCATTTCGAACGTCTTTTTCCACTCCGCGCCGTCAAAATGCCGCGTCCCGTCGGCCATTTCGCGGTCAAAGTCCGGGTTTTCCCGGTAGATCGTCGTGGCCGAGAGCGCATACGGGATCAGGCTCTGGATCCATGCGTCCTTATAGCAGACGGAGAGGGGCGTAATGCCCTCGTCCTTCAGCTTCCGGCATACGTCAAGAAACTCCTGCCAGGTGGTGGGCACCGGGAGGTCATACTGCGCAAAAATATCCGCATTGTAAAATGTACAGATATAGGTCAGATCGGTCGGCGCGGCATAGATGCTGCCCGCAAGGCTGCCGGTCTCCGCGTCTGACTCCCGCACATTTTCAAGACACGGCTGTCCGCTCAAGTCGGCAAGGTAGCCCGCCCGCGCCAATGGCAGCGCCTGCGCATAGCCCGGATGCACGCCGATGAGATCGGGGCAGTCCTGCACGGCGATGCGCGCGTCAAGCGTGGAGTTATAGTTTTCCGAGTTTAAAAACTCGCTTTTGATCTTCACGTTGGGATGCGCCTTTTCATACGCGGCGATCACGTGGCCATAGGCCTCCTCCGCCTCGCCCTGATAGTGGAAAAGGTGCAGGACGATCTGTTCCTGCTCCTGCGTCTGCTCCGTGCCGTACTCGGGCGCGGCGGCGCTGCACGCCGCCAGCATCAGAAGCGCGGCGATCACACCGAAAATGGCCAGCCGTTTTTTCATCGTTCATTTCCTTTCCAAATGCGCAAACGGACAGCTGCGGGGCACCGAAAGCTCTACGGCGTCCGCGGCTGTCCGCGCAAATAACGTATATATCCGGCAGAGCTGATCCTGCGCGGCCTTCCTGCGGTATTTTACCACATCGGCCGCCGTCGTGCAACGGCCTTCGCTCAGCCCTTGACCGCACCGCCGGTGATGCCGGCCACGATTTTTTCAGACAAAAGCAGATACAGGATCAGCGTTGGGACCAGAACGATGATGACCCCGGCAAACAGGCCGGCCCAGTCGCCGGTATACTTCATGGAGGTGATCATGTTCTGCAGGCCCATGGAGAGCGTGCGGATCTTGTCGTTGCCGTTGGCAAAGATCAGCGCCATGAAATATTCGTTCCAGATGTTCATGAAATTAAAGATCGTCACGGTGATGATGCCGGGCGAGGCCATCGGGATCATGACCTTCCACATGGCCTTCATCTCGGAGCAGCCGTCGATCATGGCCGCTTCCTCAATTTCCATGGGCACGCTCTTCATGAAGCCGGTGAACATGAACACGGCCAGACCGGCACCGAAGCCCAGATAGATGATGCAGATGTTCCACGGGGTGTTCAGATTGAGCTGGTCAGCGGTCTTGGACAGGGTGAACATGACCATCTGGAAGGGCACGACCATGGAGAATGCGCACAGGCCGTACAGCAGCTTGGTGAAGCGGGTGTGGACGCGGGTTATGTACCAGGCGAACATGCTGCAGAAGATAAGTATCGCGAAGACGCTCGTCACCGTTATCAGCACGCTGTAAAAGAGGCTGGAGAAGAAGCCCTGCTGGTTTATCGCGTTTTCGTAGTTCACGAAGCCGGCGAAGGTGTCCGCGTTGGGCAGCTCGAAGGCCGTGGCGGTGCTTATCGCGGTCGGTTGCTTGAGCGAAATCATAAGGGCCATGAAGATGGGGTACATCCAGAGCACGCAGATGAGCGTCATCACGACGCTCCAGAGCCGGCTTGAAAAGCGGTTTGCCTTTGCCATTACTGCTGCACCTCCTTTTTGCGGGTCGCGCGGAGCTGGATGAAGGATATGGCGACGACGATGAGGCAGAATATGACGGCCTTCGCCTGGGCCGTGGCCTT
>ENA-ORNG01001382-ORNG01001382.1-human-gut-metagenome-genome-assembly--contig:-NODE-1382-length-17606-cov-4.887015_pt1 | contig 17606 bp, 16 predicted proteins | sample MGYA00242113_ERZ509018 | MGnify/ENA primary metagenome ERZ509018 (study PRJEB26280, sample SAMEA2338711) | human gut metagenome | biome: human gut; feature: human-associated habitat; material: faeces... | reverse complement strand
CAGACGGCCCCCGTGTTTGGCGGCCACCCGCCGGAGGATGACCTGTTCTGCCGGAACTGCGAGCGGAACACCAAGGTGACCGCAGCGCCGATGGGGCCGAAACCGCAGTACACCCGGCGCCGGCACGGCGAACAGGGCGGTAAGCTAGTAGAAAGTCACTGACAGCATGGTAAGGAGCAAGCCGGTGCTCCAGCGGGGACAGTTCCTGTCCTCAACTCATCTCGCCAAAAGAAGCGGTTCCAGTTTTGCACGCGCAGTCAGAAGCAATTCCGCCGCCAGTCTTTCTTTTTCTTCCGTATAGCGGAAGGTCGGAATCGCGATACTCAGGGCAAACACGGGCATGCCATCCTTTAGCAGGGGCGTTGCAATGCATTGAATAAATTCAGAGTTTTCCTCACATTCATACGCGATTCCGCTCTTTTTTATCTCGAGCAGTTGCTGATACAGATTATCCAGGTCTGTAATGGTCCTGTCTGTCATTTTTTCTGCTCCATCTTCAAAGATCTTGTCCAGCTCCTCCCTTGTATAGCCGGACAAGAGCGCTTTCCCAAGCGCCGTAGCATTTGCAGGGAGTATTTTTCCTGGAGCGGAATACATTCGTATCGACTGAGGAGCATCCACTTTAAGTAAGTAAAGTACATTACGCCCATCCAACTCTGCCAAGTGGCAGGTCTCATTACACGCATCCACCACCTCCTGCAGCTCTGTCAGCGCACGTTCAAAGAAGGACTCTTTCCGCATATAGGCGTTTCCAATCTCCAACGTGCGAATCCCCAATGCATAGACAGAGGACCCCGGCTTATATGACAAGTACTTTTTCCTGGCCATGGTATGGAGGATCGGAGATATACTGCTCTTGGGGCACTGAAGAAAATTGGAAATCTCCGTCAGTGTCAGCCCATCCGACGCGTCACGAAATGCGAGCAGCTCCAAAATATCCAAAACACGTTCCGTTGAACGGTGGTCCGTCTGCATAAGTATCACCTCATGTCAGTTTTTATCTGCGCGGTTTCAGGCAGGTCAGTTTGCCAAATATCCTTAACTATTAAAATAATAGCATAAAACTTTCAAAGCTTCTACTAAGAGTTTCATACGTGTATCCCCACCTGTCAGAAACTGCGCAAACAGGCACAAAAATTTTCACACAGAGCGGCCGCCTCACAGGTGGCCGCTCTGTGTGAGCTCCGTTCGCATGTATCATGGAATGGTTGCGGCTCCAGACGCGCCGTGCTGCCATGCAAGCGAGACAGCCTTCGGACGTGTCTATCTCTGTACCCGGCCCGAGCCGTCTCCGTTCATCAATGTCTCGACTTCAGCGGATGTGACCAGATTGAAGTCGCCATTGATGGAGTGCTTTAAGGCCGAGGCCGCAACAGCAAACTCCAACGCATATTCATGCGCTCTTCCCTCTGCAAGTGCATGGATCAGGCCTCCGGCAAATGCATCGCCGCCACCCACCCGGTCAACCATATGTAGGTGATATTTTGTGGAAAAATAGCAGTGTTCCCCGTCGTAGAGCATGGCTGACCAGTCGTTATCCGAGGCAGAAATCGAGCCGCGTAGCGTCATTGCAACGATCCGGAATGGGAAGCGGTCCATAAGCATCTCTGCAAGCTTCCGGTATTCGTCCATATCCAGCTGTCCTTTTACGACCTGGGTGTTTCTCAGTTTCATTCCGAATACATCCGCCGCATCCGACTCGTTGCCAATACACACGTCCACATACCGGCACAGTTCTCCCATGGCTTTCCCTGCGTCCTCCCGGCTCCAGAGCTTCCCGCGATAGTTTAGATCGCAGGAGATCGTTGCTCCGGCCTCCTTTGCCGCCCTGCAGGCATCAAGGCAGGCGGAGGCCAGGTCTTTGCCCAGCGCCGGCGTGATTCCAGTGAAATGGAACCACTGCACGCCCTGCATGATCTCTTTCCAGCAATACTCTTCCGGTCTTGACGTTTGGAAGGAGGAGCCCATCCGGTCGTAGATGCAGACACTGGGTCTCTGGGATGCGCCCTTCTCCATGTAGTAGATCCCCATGCGTTTTCCGCCCCAGAGTATGTGCGAGGTATTTACCCCATAGCCCTTCAGGGTCCTCAGAGCAGCCTCTCCCACCGCATTCTGCGGAAATTTTGATACGAAAACCGCCTCATCCCCCAGCTGGGCCAACGATACCGCCACATTTGCTTCCCCGCCGCCAAAGCAACCCTCAAGCGCCCCGTTTTGGAAGAGCCTGTTATTGTCCACAGGGCTCAATCTCAGCATCAGCTCTCCAAAAGTAACAATTTTAGCCATATCTCCGTCCCTTTAGCACAAGCTCAACGGCTTGTCTGCTTCTTCTCGTGATCTCTGTCCAATCGTGGCTGCGGATAAGCTCCTCCGACAAAAGGAACGTCCCCCCGCATGCAAATACAAACGGGCATGCGCTGAATTCTTCCAGATTATCCAGAGTAATGCCTCCCGTCGGAATAAACTGGAGCTTTGAGAACGGCGTATGCAGCGCGCGAAGCGCCGGCAGCCCGCCCGCGATATTTGCCGGAAAAAACTTTACGATCCGCAGCCCCATGTTGTAAGCGGCCTGGCAGTCCGAGGCCGTCGCACATCCAGGCACGACCGGGACCCCCTTACGCTCACAGCATTCCACAATCGCCGGGTCCAGGCCTGGAGAGACGATAAACTCAGCTCCCGCTTCGATCGCCTCCTCGGCCTGCTCAACGGTCAGGACTGTCCCCGCGCCCACCGTAAAGTTGGGCACCTCCTGTTTCATTTTCCTTATTGCCGTGGGGGCTCCATCTGCCCGAAAAGTAACTTCGATCAACGGGATCCCGCCTTCCAGGAGTGCCCCGGCCACAGGCACGGAGTCCTCTTCCGGCTTGTCCAGCTTTGCCACCGGAATAATGCCGATCCTGTGGATCTCCTCGTACACGGTACACATGTAACCATCATCCTCTCCGATGTTTAAGGCGCTGCGGCCTCAACGAAAAAGGTCCCCGCGTTTTGCAGGTCGGTCTGCCGCTTTAGGAAAGCATCGTGTCCGGATCGAGCGGGACGTACTCCTCTTTCTGACTGTCCGCTACTTCTTTCTGTGTGATCTTTCCGTCTACCATGATAATGCCGGAGCGCAGTACAAAGTTCTTTTTGCACGCCTCTTTCAGGCCGTAGTTCGCCGTGTCTTCGATCAGGGGATAGATCGCCCTCGTAAAAGTCTCATTGGCCGCCGCAGGCACCATTGCCGGGATGTTCGTAATACCTACGTGGACGATCCCTTCCTCAATGAAATACGGGTCGCTGATAGTCGTGTACTGAGCTGTTTCAATAATACCCTCGCCCTCAAGGTCCACGATCACAGAGCCTTTCCGCATGCTGCGGACCATCTCCCGCGTCACTACCGGGACCTCCATTCCCGGGTAGGAGTAGATGCAGTTGATCAGCATATCGGCCAACGCTACCTCTTCGGCAAACGATTTCTTGTCCATATAGCGCAGGTCGGTGTGGTGAAGGACGGTCCTCAGGTATTCCAACCGCGCGATCGATTTTTCAAAGACAATGACCTCTGCACCCAGTCCCTCGGCGACCTGGGCCGCGGCCAGGCCCGCGTGGCCGCCTCCAATGATCACGATCCGCGCGCGCTTTACTCCGGTAATGGGGACGATGCTCACACCGCTGCCGCCGTACTGTCTCTGAATATACTGCGTTCCCAGGATCGGCGCCATCCGACCGGCGATCTCGCCCATCGGCCTGGTCAGTGCTCTGCTGCCATCCTGGAAGCGCGTGACCTCGTAGGAAACACAGGTCACACCTGCCTCGCGCAGGCGCTTTACCTGCTCCGGCTTCGCCGTGCCCTCCGCCATATGAAACGCGGTAAACAGGAGCTGGCCCTTCCGGAAGGGCATTTCCAGGTCCCCGGGCATCAGGTCCTTAAACTTTACGATCATATCGGACTTCTCGTATACTTCCGCCATCGTATCGAGCATCTGGGCGCCCGCAGCCATATATTCCTCGTTTGAGATGCCCGCCGGTACCGCCAGATCCTTTTGGAAATAGACGGTGTGTCCCTGAGCGACCAGCGGCTGGACCCACTTGGGGATCAGGCCGACGCGGGTCTCTTTGTCTTTGAGCTCCTTGGGGATTCCGATGATCATTTTAGTGCCCTCCTTATAAAATAAGTTTTTTAATAAAATTCGCGTGTCAGCAGGCTTTGAGGTGCCCGTGACACAAAAGCTGCAGGACAATTTGGCGGTCTCGCCTTTGTATTTCCCTATATGCCGTTTTCCGCAATTTCCCGCAGCATCCTTACAAATAATTGATAGGTCGGTCCCACCGTCTCAATATAGAACTGCTCTCTCGTGGTGTGAGCGCCTCTCGATGTGGGAGCCACTCCCAAGGCATCCATGTCCGGGAGCTTATCGATCACGATCCCCGGCTCACATCCGCCCTGGCCGTATTCAATTTTAATTTCTTCACCGTACATTTCCCGGTAAAGCTTCCTGCACAGTCCTTGAATGGGAGAATCCGCTCGATACGGCCATCCCGGATACTGGTCCAGGATCTCAGTGTCAGCGCCCAGCCGGGTCGCCAGCTCTTTCACACTTTTTTCCGTATGCCATTTCAGCTCCTCTGACAGCGAACGCACGCTGAACCACAGCTGACAGACGCTCTCCTTTGCGCAAAATCTGGATGTGCAGCCAGTGCAGACCGGGATGCGCTGCCCCTCGCCGCTGTATTCAATGACTCCATAGGGCATACCCTGCAGAAGCGCTCCGATCTTCCGGAGATCTTCACGGCTTACACAATCATGTACAGACTTTTCCTCTTCCGCGCGCTCCAGGCGGAACGAAATATTGTCGTCACCGGCCGCACGGTATGCGCTTCTCCAGCTTTTCTGCAGCATATCCGACAGCTGGCACAGCCGTGCCACCGCTTCGTCGCTCTCCGCACAGAGCCGGACTGTTGCCTGATCCGGGATGCCTTGGCTCTCTTGTACATCCGCTTCTATCAGCCATATGTCTTCATGCCCTGCAAGTTTTTCCAAAAACTCCCCCAACAGCGAAACAGCATTGGCGCGTCCTTTGTCAATATCGTTGCCAGAGTGACCTCCCAGCAGCCCGCCGATGGTCCCGCTGTATACCGCGCCTCGGCGCGGTACCGTTTTGTACGTCAGCTGAAAACGATCGTGTACGGCGCCCGTGCTGCACACACACATCATGTCAGCGTCCCCGCTGTCCATATTGATCATGTGCCGCGCCCGGATCTGGGTATAGTCAAACTTTCTGGCCCCCCAAAGCCCGCTCTCCTCTTCCACGGTGAACAGGAATTCCAGCGGCGGATGCAGCAGCTCCGGCGTTGTCATCAGCGTGAGCATCATGGCCAGTCCGACTCCGTTGTCCGCTCCCAGGCTGGTCCCCCGTGCCGCCAAGGTCACCCCATGATCTGCGTCTCGGTAGAGATACAGCTCCAACGGGTCTTTGGAAAAGTCATGGTCAACGCCCTCGTCCTTTACACACACCATGTCCATATGCCCCTGAAAGAGGACCGACGGGGCGTTTTCATATCCGTCCGATGCAGGCATACGTACCATCACGTTCCCATGCGGGTCCTGATACGACTGCAATCCCGCGGTTCGTGCGACTTCTCTGATATATTCCGCAAGACGCGCTTCTTCTCCGGTATTATGCGGGATCCTCGTGATCTCCTCAAAATATCTCATATACCGCCGGGGTTCATATGCGTCAAGCAAATATTGTGATGGCATTTATGGGTACCCTCCTTTCAGCATGTCATCGCTTTTCTCCATCTTATATATGGTCTTGATCATATTTGTGGCACGCGACAAAGTGTCCCGGAGCCACCTCCTTCAGTTCAGGAGAGCATTGTGTGCAGATCTCCATGCATTTTTCACAGCGGGGCGCAAATCGGCATCCCGGCTTGGGGTCGATCGGGCTGACGACCTCGCCCTTGATCACAGAGATCTTCTTGTTCCGCATGGAAATATCCGGTTCAGGGATAGAAGAAAGCAGCGCGCAGGTATATGGATGGAGCGGATGGTTGAACAGTTCATCTGCTTGGGCATGCTCCAGGCTCTCGCCTAAATACATGACCATGATATGATCAGAAATGTGTTTCACTACGCTCAGATCATGGGTGACGAACATATAGGTGAGATCCATCTCGTTCTGAAGGTCCATCAGCAGATTCAGGATCTGTGCCTGAATAGAAACATCGAGTGCTGAAACCGGTTCATCGCACACAATAAACTGTGGATTTAGGGATAAGGCCCGCGCGATGCCGATCCTCTGCCGCCTGCCTCCGTCCAATTCATGGGGATAAGAATTCGCAGTCCGTCTGGCCAGGCCCACAATATCCATCAGCTGCGCCGCCCGGTTAAAGATCTCCCGCCGGGTGGGATAGCTGTGGTGGATCAGCATGTATTCGGCAATGATCTCAACCACGGATTTTCTCGGGTCCACACTGGCATATGGGTCTTGAAAGATGATCTGCATATTTTTGCGCATCTGTTTCATCTTCCGCCGGCCAAACGTCCGGATGTTTTCTCCGCAGTAGAGGATCTCCCCGCTGGTCGGTTCGATCAGGCGCAGAAGCGTGCGGCCCAATGTGCTTTTCCCACACCCGGACTCTCCTACGATCCCCACCGTAGTGCCCTTATAGATCTGCAGGTCGATATTGTCGACCGCATGCAAAAAGCGGTCTTTCCCCAATTTGAAATATTTTTTTAATGCTCTTGCCTCGATCAAGGGTGTATTTGCTTCCATGGGCACTACCCTCCTACCTGCTGCCCTGTCTGATGAAACAGATGGCATCGAATTGCGTGTGTGCCCTCATAATGGGCCTCCGGGCTCTTCTCCCTGCAAATGTCCATGCATTTTGAGCAGCGGGGTGCAAATTTGCAGCCCGGTTCGCGCACCGTCGGGTCTGGCATCAGGCCGTCGATCGGGGTCAGGCGTTTGACTTTTGTATTCAGCCGGGGGATCGATCCGAAGAGCCCTTCTGTATAGGGATGATGGTTTTTCCCGTTGAAAATGTCTTCTGCCGTACCTATCTCAATAATTTCGCCCGCATACATCACCGCAACGTTATCGCAGGTTTGCGCCACGATGCCCAGGTCATGCGTGATCATGATCATGGATGTGCCCAGCCGGTCTCTCAGCTCCCGTATCATAAGCAGGACCTGGGCCTGGATCGTCACATCCAGCGCCGTCGTCGGCTCATCTGCAATAAGCAGGTCCGGCTCGCATGACAACGCCATCGCGATCACCACCCGCTGCTTCATTCCTCCGGAGAATTGATGCGGATACTCATTTTTCCGGGCCGGCGGTATCCCCACCATGTTCAGCGTTTCGTCTACCCGCTGCTCGATCTTTTCCTTTGTCCATCCGGATTCATTGTGCACCAGCAGCGCTTCTGCGATCTGCTCCCCTACCGTCAGAACAGGGTTTAAGGAAGTCATCGGATCCTGAAAGATCATGGCGACCTTGTTCCCGCGTATCGTGCGCATTTTTTGTTCGGAAAGGGACGTCAGATCTTCTCCTTCAAACCAGATCTCTCCTCCGGTTACTTTTCCCGTCCGCTCCGGAAGCAGCTGCATCATGGTAAGTGCCAGCGTAGTTTTCCCTGCCCCCGTCTCGCCGACCAGTCCGAGGCTTTCCCCTCGCCCCAGTGTAAACGAAACTCCGTTCACCGCATAAACCGTTTCAAGATCCGTCTGGTAAATCACGCTTAAATCCTTTACCGCAAGAATGACATCCTCCTTCATATTAAGCGCTCCTTAACAAATTTTGTAATTTAGTCTCCCGAGATCAGCATGTACTAGTTCTTCAGTCTGGGGTCCATCGCGTCGCGAAGTCCGTCGCCCAGCAAATTGACCGAAAACGCGGTCAAAACAATGGCTGCCGCCGGGAAAAAGACCAGGTGCGGAGCTTTCAGCATAAACTCTCTGGCCTCAGAGAGCATGCTTCCCCACTCTGGCGTGGGCTGCGGAAGGCTGAGCCCGATATAGCTCAGCGAGGACTGATAGATCACAAGGCTCGCCACATTCAGCGTGAGATTGACCAGTATGATCCCCAAAGCGTTCGGGATGATATGGCTCAAAATGATGCGCGCCGAACTGGCCCCTCCGGCTTTGGCCGCCTCCACATACTCCTGCTCACAGAGATTCAGGACCTCAGAACGCACCAGGCGGACATAGTTGGTGAAGTATGCCAGCGTCATCGCCACGATCAGGATCGGAATGCTGGAACCCAGCGCCGCCACTACGACCATGGTAAAAAGGATGTCTGGCACCGACATAAAGATATCCAGGCACCGCATAATTGCCATGTCCACCTTCCCGCCGAAGTATCCGGCGGCCGCGCCGAGAAGGCTTCCAAAAACACAGGAGGTCACGGAGGCAAACAGTGATATGGCCAAGGAGGTCCTTGCCCCGTGTACGAATCTTGCAAAAACATCCCGCCCATACATGTCCGTACCCATGAAATGCTCCGCTGACGGAGCTGCAAAGTTATTCATGACATCCTGGGAAATGGCGGCTTGATATGGGACGATCATATCCGCAAATATAATGACAAAAATCAGTACGATCAGGATCACCAGCCCGACCATCGCTCCCCGGTCTTTTCGAAGGCGTCTGAATATCTCATGGAATTGCCCCGTCTTTTTGAATTCTCCCCTGTCGGCATCTTTTACTCGTCCTGTCATCGCACTCATATTCACCGCCCCAATCTGCTGTATTTGGCACGTATCCTGGGGTCCACATAAGCATAAGCGATATCGACCAAAAGCATCAGCATGGTAAATGCGGAGGCGATCAAAATGCTGGCTGCAATAATGACCGGCTCGTCCTTTTTGCTGATACTGTCCACGATAAGGCTGCCTATTCCCGGGATGGAAAACAGTCGTTCTGTCGTCACCATTCCAGCCAAAAGAACTCCGAAACGCATGCCCACACATGTGATGACAGGCAGAAGCGCATTCCGCATGGCGTGCTTCCAGATGACTGTCCGCTCCGGAACTCCTTTCCCCCGGGCTGTACGGACATAGTCCTGCCGTATCGCCTCAAGCATGGACGATTTTGTAAACCTGAGATATGCAGCCGCTTCTGAAATGGCGACCGCACTCACCGGAAGAATATAGCTCTTCAGGCCATCCAGGCCGTAAGACGGGAATATGTTGATCTTCAGCGCGAAAAAGTACAGCAACACCATGCCTATCACAAAGCTTGGCACCGCAGCCAGGAAAAATGCCATCATGGTCGGCACAGTATCCCAGAGGGAATACTGCTTGACCGCAGAGTAAATTCCCACTGGTACTCCTACACATACCGATATCACCAGGATGAGCAGTGACATCCGAATGGTCACAAGGAATCTCGGCCAGATCTCGTCAAACACCGGCCGGCCGCTGAAGTACGACGTCCCGAAATCTCCTTCTGTAACGATGTCTTTTAAGTAATTGACATACCGCTGCGCAATGGGAAGGTCATAGCCCAATTCGTGATTGAGCTCGTCGATGGCCTCCTGCTTCGCCGTTGGCCCGAGGATCATCCGGCCTGGGTTTCCCGGCGTAAGTCCCATGACAAAGAAGATAATAAATGTGACGCCAAGGATCGTAGGGATCAGAAAAAGTACTCTTTTTATGACATAGCGATACACATTTCTCCCTCCATCCGATGACCTATAAAAATTGAGACGTGGACAAGTCGGTCTGTTTCCGGCGCGTCCGCTTGTCCACGTCTCATTTTTCGCTAGTTAGCTGTCCCCTTCCAAAGTGTCAGGCGTTCCAGCTCCACTCCGCGACTCTGTAGTAGGTAGGAACATTGACCACATTCAAATCAGGATCCCAAGCGGTGCAGGCCGGCGGCACTACCAGCGGGATCACGCAGTAGGTGGCCATCACCTCATTATAAAGCTCAGTATAGATCTCCTTTCTGGCGGCTTCGTCAGTAAGCTGCTCGCCCTGCGCAAACAGGTCCTCAATGTGCTTGTAGTCGAACTTGTCGCCGACAAAGCTCACATTGTAGATACCGACAGAACCGCTGTGGGCCTGCTGGCGGAAGTTGTTAAAGTCATAGTTCCCGTTGTCGCCGACAATGCAGATGTTGTAGTCCTGGGACGCCATCCGGTCCACCGCCACGCCGAACTCAAGCGTCGTGATCTTCGCGGTGATGCCCACCTCAGCCAGGCTCGACTGGAGGACCGTGGCATACGGCTCCGAAGAGCCGTTTCCTACCAGGATCTCTCCCACATCCACGCCGTCCGGATAGCCGGCTTCCGCCAGGAGCTGCTTGGCCAGGTCCGGGTCATAGGAGAAGTCCACGTCACATTCCGTAGGGGCAGCTTCCGCATAATTGGGGTTGATGTAGAAGTCCGTGACCATGCCCAGCCCGTCGGTAGCGACCTCATTCATCGCCTCCCGGTTGGTTGCGTGGACGATTGCCTGACGGACTTTGTCGTTGTTCAGGACATCGCTGGATTCATAATTGATGCACATAAACTGGATATCGTTGGATTCCATTTCATTGGTCGCGAACTTTCCCGAGTCTTTGATATCCGCCCAGTTGGAGAGAGGGACCGACATGTAGTCGATCTCGCCGTTCTGCAGCGCGATAACCGCGGCGGAGTTGTCCTCGATCACCACATAATCGATCTGCTTGATCTGGGGCGCTCCCTGCCAGTAGTCTTCAAATGCATACAAAGTCCATCCGCTGTTGGGCTGATAAGTCTCCGCGTCCATGTAGTACGGTCCCGTTCCGGCCAGGTTGGCAATGGTGCCAAAATCGTCACCCTGAGAAGTCACTTCCTTCTCGCTCAGGATCTTGATCTTGAAAAACGTGTGGAGGATCGGGGAATAGGGGCGGTCAATGGTGATCTCAACATGGGAGTCGTCCAAAGCCTCCACATTTTCAATCATATCCGTATAGCTGTTGTACTTGGGATTGTCCATAAAATGCTGATAGCTGAACACCACGTCAGAGGCCTTCATGGTCTCGCCATTGTGAAACTTTACCCCATCCTGCAGCGTGATCGTATACACTGTGGAATCTTCGCTGATATCGATCTCCTTCGCCAGGGAGGGCTGATATCCGCCGCCGCTCTCATCCAGGGTATAAAGGCCCTCATAGATCTGCTCGTTTACAGTAAGGACATCCGTCTCATTGGTATCTGCCGGATCGGTGGTCTGCATCCCCAATGCATTCCGCAGCGTTACGGAATCTCTGGGCCCATCCGCTGTCCCTCCACCGCCGGGGGTGCCGCCCTGCGAACAGCTGCAAAGCGTTGCAAGGCATACTGCGGCCGCAAGGAAGTAAGAAAGCTTCTTTTTCATTTAGGAACCTCCCCATTGTAATTGTTCGTATATACGTACTAATTACCTATATACGCACCACTATAATATACAAGAATATCTCGCTTGTCAAGACTTTTTGCTTTTTTACTAATTTTTCCTCACTTTGTCCTTTGGAAATTGGCTGCAATGATTATCATCTTTCTGTCAGTCACAAAAAATTTGCAAAGTTGTCCGCCATTTTTGTTTGCAGTATGGCATCCCAGTAAGGTATAGCATTTTGTGTGTTCCAATAATACCGCTAAGCATTTTGCGGGGCGGTAATTCTAATAGCAATCTGCCGCCTATACCGTTATGTGGGGGAAGAGGCCGCGCAGGCGATTTACGAGCAGGGTGTCTGCCTGGAGGTGTATGTGGAAAATCTGCCGGAGGATGGCCTGTTATGGACCGGATCAGACTGACGCAGGGATTTCCCTGTCTGCTTCCGCTTCGCAGGCGGCATCAAAACTGCTGTTCCGCGCACACGGCTGGAGGGAAATAGATGGGCTGCCGGACGGAACAGGTTACAAAAGGCACAGAGAGCGGCGGAACGGATTCTTCCAATCAGTTTTGCAGGATGAGGTGGGGAAGCGTGCGTTTTCAGCCGTTATCCCGATGACACAGCAGGATGCCATGGAAACAACGCAGGAACCACACTGGCAGACTAACAGGACTAGTGACTGTATCCCCGCCGGTTTGATGTTTACGGATGTAAGACGCAGGCAGGAGAACTGGTGGCATTGGGCGCCTATGAAATGAGTGAGAATGCCGTTGCGGTTCACATTGTCTACATGGAGAGCCAGGCACAGAGCAATCCGACGCTTTGCAAAAGTCCCAGGTATCATGGTATTGGGTGGGTGTTGATCGCTTACGGCATTAAGCTGTCCGTAGATGCTGGATTCAAAGGCAATGTGACGCTGGATGCAAAAACGCCGGAACTGGCAAAGCACTATGAGCGGGACTTTGGCGCGCTTCCGATCCTGGGCCGGGAAAGAGGCGCGGCGCCGAGGTATTTGATTTGTGATGAGGCGGCCAGGGATATCTTTGTGTCCTATTTGGAGGACTGACGATGGATAACGCGAAGTGGTATTTTACGCACGAAACAGAAGAAGACCGGCTGTGGTATCACATCTTTTTCTCCATGTGCCGGAAGTTCGGCGTTTCCTGGCCCAAGGCCAGCAAAGAGCAAAAACGTTTATTGGGGAGATCATTCGCGTCAATTATGAGAGAGAGGCGGCAAAGCGGAATGCGGTGACGCAGCCCGCCCGGGGCTTTTTTGACGCCGAGGCGTCCGCCTGACCCACACGCTGACCCACACGGGGAAACGAGCGGGCGGAAACAATGGATACAAGAGTGCCGGAGAGTATGGACCTCCGAACGGAAAAGGGCACAAAATGTCCCGAAAGCAAGAAATCTCACCCTCCCAATCAGTTGGTGATCAGGGGCTCCCACACCCCCAGGGACATGGAGGCGTAGTAGGCGTCCTGCTCCCCGGGGCACTGGTCGCGGGAGGCGGCAAAGACGATCTCCCGGGTCTGATCCACCCCGGCGGCAGGGGTTTCCGTGCCCGCGGGGGCGGAGGGGGACTCCGCCGGGGCATCGGGCCCGCCCCCGCAGCCGGTCAGGGCCAGGGAGAGGACACAGGCGGCGGACAGCAGGAGAGACAGTGCGCGTTTTTTCATGGTTTTGTGCTCCTTTCACAAGTGTTGACCCGCGAATCGATGCACAAAAAATCTCCCCCATGAACCATAGGGGAGAGCTGCGTACAGACGCAAAGCCGGCATATACCGGCATTGCACAGCTTTCCCCACCGAAAGATCGTGCACACACCACAGACGGCTGGTCTCCTGGCTTGGACTCCTCCTCACGCCCGCCTTCCCATCCGGCCCGCCGGACAGTGACGTGTATGGGCGCTCGTCATCCTTACAGTAGAGAGGGCTGCCGCGGATTTTCACCGCATTCCCAATGAAAGCTTTCGCTACCGCCTGCTGATTCACTTGTCGGATACATTATAGGCGCGCCCCCGCATCCTGTCAAGGCGGCGCACGAGAAAAAACGGAATGTAGGTTTGTCAAACATATTGGACAATGAATTCATTCGGAGAAAGCCAGCTAAGCGGCCTCATGGGGAAGTTGTTGGAGCGGCGGTTATGGACAGCGAGCTGCATTGCAAAGTCATCCAGAGAGTAAAAGCTGTGGCAGGAGTAGAAGCGCTTCTGATCCTCGCGGTGGCTGCGCTCCACTTTACCGTTGTGGCGAGGCGTATAAGGCCGGATGAGCTTGTGACGGATCCCCAGTTGGGCGGCGATGGTCTCAAACAAAGTAGGGAGATCCCGCTTGCTGTTGGAGAAACGATTGGTAAATTCAAAGCCATTATCCGTCTGGACGCATTCCACGCGGATTCCGCGGCGCGCATACCACTTGAACAACTTTTTCAGAAAGTCAGCGGAGGAAAAGGTGGACTGCTCCGGGTAAGCAGCCAGGAAGCGCAGGCGTGTGAACTCATCAATAGCAGTGTATTGGTACAGGCGCAGCTCAGGGTCTGTGATACAGCGGCGGGGAACCACCTTCACATCTACCTGAACCCGCTGGCCGGGATAGGTCATCTGCTGGTAGGGCTTTGGCTTGTAGGCCGTTTTCTTCTCTTTAGGTGAGAACAGCCCCAGCTTTCTCATTACCCGGAACAGGCTCTCCGGGCGGCGGGTGTAGCCGCGCTGCCGCAGCCGGTGCCACAACTCCACCATACCCAGATTCGGATTGCGGCGGCGCATGTCCCGAATCAGCTTCATCTCCGCCTCTGTGTGCTGGTTGGGATGGCTGCGGGGCCGCCGGGACTGGCAAACCAGGGATTCTGCTCTGCCGTCCCAGCGTTTCTTCCAAAAGTAGATATACGACCGGCTCTTGTTATACTTCCGGCTGGCCCGGCTGACGCCATATTTTTCTGCGTACTTCATCAGGGATTGCCGATACCGCATGTCCTGTGTTATACTCTTGCTCATGAAGGATATGGCCCCCTCTCCTCAAGTTGTTGTCCACAACTCCAACTTTAACCGATGAGGCCTTATCCTTCATCCTTTTTATTCTTCTGTCCAATATGTATTGTAGTCCTACACTGTTCTGCGGCTGGGGGGAGAAAAGCGGGTTGATTTCCCAGGCGGATTCGGGTAAAATGATAGGCGTGAGTTTATCAGCTCACGCCTATGCCTTTGTAAAGGGGGTTCCTTCTGTGATGAAGGTGCTCTATCTGCTCAATTTCGCCGGCAAGGCGGGCACGGAGCGGTATGTGGAGACCCTGGTGAAGTATCTCTCCGCCGACGGGCTGGTGCAGCCCTTTTTCGCCTATAACGAGGGCGGGCTGCTGGTGGAGCGGCTGGAGGCCATGGGGGTGCCCTGCCGCCGGGTGGAGATGCGCAGCCGGTTTGACAAGCAGGCCGCCAGGGAGCTGGCCGCCCTGTGCCAGGAGTGGGACATCGACCTGATCCACTGCCACTACCTGCGGGAGCACTATACCGCCCTGCTGGCCAAGAAGTACAACAAAAAGATTCGGGTGGTGTATACCAACCATTTCGTGCTGGCCAACGACTTTATCACCCGCCTGTCTAACCGGATGATGGACAAGCGGCAGGACCAGATGATCGCCGTGTGCAACAAGGGGAAGGAGCAGCTCATCGCCAACGGCTGGAGCGGCGACCGGATCCAGGTGATCTTCAACGCGGTGGATCTGGACGCCTGGGCCGGAGGCCGGGCGGACTCCACCCTCCGGGCCGAGCTGGGCCTGGACGAGGACCGGTTTGTCATGCTGTGCGCCTCCCGGTTTGCCGAGGACAAGGGCCACAAGTACCTGATCGACTCGGTCAAGCGGCTGACGGAGCGGACGGACAGACCCTTCACCCTGGTGCTGGCAGGCGACGGCCCCCTGCTGGAGCCCACCAAGGCCCAGGTGGCGGAGCTGGGTCTGGAGGACTGCGTCAAATTCATCGGCTTCCGCAAGGACATGAAGAACCTGTACAAGGGTTCCGATCTGTACGTCAACTCCTCCCAGCACGAGGCCCTGTCCTTCCTGATTATCGAGGCCATGGCCGCCGGCCTGCCGGTGATCGCCACCGACATGGGGGGCAACTCCGACATCGTCAACGACGAGGCCGGGTGCGGCCTTCTGGTGGAGTACGACAACCCGGACTCCATGGCCGGGGCCATGAAGCGCTTCCTGGAGGAGCCGGAGTTCCTGGCCCGCTGCCGGGAGAACGCCCGCAAAACCATCGAGGACAAGTTTGAAATCCACAAGATGTGCCGGGCCACCTATGGGGTGTATGAAAAAGCCCTCCACGACTGATTCCAAGGAGTATTTTTGCCTATGTCAATTACCAAAAGCAGCCTCTTTGTCCGCCTTTTCCTGGCCGTCTGGCTGGGCCTGAAAAACGCGGCGGCCAACAGCGTGCTGGGCCGGGCCTGTGACCGGCTCCAGGGCTGGGTGGTGCGCCAGGCCCAAGGCAGCGCCATCTGGAACTTTGTCTGGCGGGAGGGGAACATCCCCAAGGCCTGGCCGGGCAGCATCGCCTGCCGCCTGTTTACCGCCATCGTCAACATCCCCTGCGCCATCTTCAAGGCCGTCTACCGGGCGGGGAGGCGGGTGTGGGACGGCAGCCTCTTCTGCCGCCTGATGGGAACCCTGGGGGGCGCAGCCTTCCTGTTCCTGGGCCTGTTCATGATGGTTATGCTTATGGCCCCCCACGAGAAGTGGAATAACATCTACGGCCTGATGGGGGTGGTGGCCCTCACCGGTCTGTTTGTGGTGGGCAGCGCCTCGAGATCCCGGCGCAAGCTGGAGCTGGACGCACAGGGGCCCTATTTCACCGTTTATATGGCCTTTATCTGCATCGCTACGGTGGGCTCCCTGTCCACCCATATGTCCCTGCGCTTCTTTGCCTTCCACCTGACCGCCTTCCTCATCGTGCTGCTGGCGGTCAGTTCGGTGCGGAAATATGAGCAGCTCCAGCTCATGGTGTCCCTGGCAGTGGTGGGCCTGTCGGTGGCCGCCCTCTATGGCTGCTACCAGGGCTATATCGGCGTGGATATCGTCCCGTCCCAGCAGGACATGAGCGTCAACGCCGGCATGCCGGGCCGGGTGTACTCCTTCTTCGACAACCCCAATAATTTTGCCGAGCAGCTGGAGATGCTCCTGCCCTTGAATCTGGCCTTGTTCCTCAACTGCCGTTGGCGGGGCAAGCTCCTGTCCCTGCTCTCCCTGTGCCTGGGCGTGGCGGCCATCGGCTTCACTTATGGCCGGGCCAGCTGGATCGGCCTGGCCTGCGCTGTGGTGGTGTTCCTGGCCCTGCTGAACTGGCGCTGGGTGCCGGTATTCCTGGTGCTGGGTCTGGCTGCCATTCCCTTCCTGCCAGAGACCATCTATAACCGCATCCTCACCATCGGCAACACCAAGGACAGCTCCACCCAGTACCGCTTTGAGATCTTCAAGACCACAAGAAATCTGATGGAGGATTACTGGTTCCGCGGTGTCGGCCTTGGCACCGATGTGATGAAGAAGGTTTTCGAGACCTATCCCACCAACTTTGACGGCACCTATCCCGTCCACACCCACAACAACTATCTGCAGATGTGGGGAGAGGCGGGGATCTTCGCCCTGTTCTCCTATCTGGCCCTGCTGCTGTGGCGTCTCAAGACAGGCGTGAAGGCCTTCTGTGCGGCACTGGATCCCCGGGTCCGGCGGATGCTGGCCGCCGCCATCGGGGCCTTCTGCGGCATCCTGGTAATCGGCCTGGCCGAGTATACCTGGTTCTATCCCCGAAACATGTTCACCTATTGGTTCCTCTTCGGCGTCATCGGTGCCTGCGTCAAGCTGACTCAGATGGAGCGCGCCCGGCACACTGCGTAAGGTATTTCGGGGTCGTGTACCTGTCAGATCAGAAATCCCTCCCGGTTATTCAACCGGGAGGGATTTTGCAAATATGGGAGCACGGCGCCCGCATTTCCGTTATGTGTGGAGTTTTGTCAGATCATAGGGCGTGGTCTGATAGACATAGTAATTCAGCCAGTTGGTATAGAGCAGCTGCCCGGCGCTGCGCCAGCGGACGATGGGCACCCGGGCGGGGTCGTCCTCCGGAAAATAGTGGGCGGGTACGTCGATGTCCAGCCCCTTGTCCTTGTCCCGCCAGTACTCCCGGGCCAGGGTGTCGGGGTCATATTCCGGGTGGCCCATGACGAAAAACTGGCTGCTGTCCTCGGTCTTGACCGCGTACCCCCCCGCCTCGGAGGAGGTGGCCA
>ENA-ORNG01001370-ORNG01001370.1-human-gut-metagenome-genome-assembly--contig:-NODE-1370-length-17743-cov-4.991463_pt1 | contig 17743 bp, 9 predicted proteins | sample MGYA00242113_ERZ509018 | MGnify/ENA primary metagenome ERZ509018 (study PRJEB26280, sample SAMEA2338711) | human gut metagenome | biome: human gut; feature: human-associated habitat; material: faeces... | reverse complement strand
GGCCGGGACGCCATGGGCACCATGGCCAACACCCTGATCCTGGCCTTCGCCGGGTCGTCCCTCAACCTGCTGATTCTGGTGCAGGTCTACGATATCCCCTTTTTGCAGCTGGTCAACACCGACTTCATCTGCATCGAGGTCTTGCAGAGCGTGGCCGGTTCCATGGGCATTCTGCTGACAGTTCCGCTGGTCGCCGGTATCAGTGCCCGCCTCATGGCGGACCGGACGGGCAGCTTAACATAGAGCACGGCAAAATTGGATTAGAAAGGAAGGTTCGGATGAAACGGAAGGGAAAGATACGGCGCGGCCTGGCCTGTCTGCTGTCCCTGGCCCTGTGCCTTGGCATGCTGCCAGGAATGGCGCTGGCGGCGGAGACCACGTACACCATGGTTACGTCGGCAGATGAGTTCACCACCGGCCAGTATTACATGGTGACCGATACCGGCTACGCGCCGGGCGTGTTAGATGGGACATGGGTTACAGCGGTAGCTGAGGCAGATGCGGCAGCGCAGGCCGTTTGGACGCTGACAGTCGATGGCACTACTGTAAAGATTCAAGACGCAAATAACACCTATATTGCTCCTAAAGGCGGCAATAACAACGGTATTGTCAGCGGTGAATACGCATGGTCTTGGAAGTTTGAAAATGGCGTATTTACCTTCAGCGGCCAAGGCGAGGATACCGTTGTGTTAGCCAGCAACAAAAGTTCACAAAATAGATTCCGTGCCTATAAGACAACCACGGTTTCTGGCACTCCCGGTGGATATCCATCGGAGTTTACACTGTATAAAGCGGAAGTCGGCTCTGAACCCGGCGAGGACACTGTTGCCGCGCCTCAGTCTTCTCCTCAGGCGGGCGAAGTGACCTCCGGTACGGAGATCACTTTGAGCACAACAACATCTGGGGCGTCCATCTACTATACCTTGAATGGGGACGACCCCACTACGAGTAGCGCACAGTACAGCGATGACAACAAGCCCAAAATTGAAGGAACAGTTGGTGCAGAAGTCATTCTGAAAGCCGTGGCCGTCCTGGACGGCGTGTACAGCGCGGTGCAGACGCTTCAATATACCATTATTGAAGAGGATCAACCGGCAACCGAGTCCCCCATTGAGGCTGGCGACCAAGTGGTCATCTATGCCCCGGCCTATAATATGGCTCTGTCCAGCCAGAAAACCGGTTATTACAATTTGGGCGTCGAAGTTTCTTTTACGGATGATGTTCTGACTGGTTATGGTACTACAGAGGTCTGGACAGTGGTGGATAACGAAGACGGCACCTATAGTTTCCAGCAGAACAATCAGAATATTGGTTTGGGTGAAAGCTTTGCCAGCATGGATCTTAATGCTGTCAATGACAAGTGGGAAATTATCTCCCTTGGAAATGGCCTCTATAATATCAAGAACACCGGCCGTGGTAACTACATGGAGTGGTACGAGCAATACGGTAACTGGAGCACTTACGAGACAGATAATGCCGCCGCTGATGAGCGACTTCAGATGTCTTTCTACAAGGTGACTGAGGAACCTACCGATCCCAATCCGGAATCGCCTATTGCTGATGGAGAACGTGTGGTCATTTATAACCCGGCCTACAATAAGGCCCTGTCCAGTGAAAAGACAGGAAACTATAATGTGGGTACTGATGTGACCGTTAGTAGTGATGGAACCCTCAGTGGGTATACTGCTGTCAACATTTGGATTGTAGTGGACAATAATGATGGCACCTTCAGTTTCCAACAAGAAGGGCAGAACATTGGAATCAATAGCGGTTATAGCAGCATGGGCCCAGGCGTTGAAGATGATGATTGGAAAATCATCGATCTGGGCGATGGTCTGTATAACATTCAAAACGCAACTCGCAACAACTACATGGAGTGGTATGCCCAGTACAGTAACTGGAGTACCTACAACTCCAGCAGCGCCGCTACCGATGATCAGTTCCAGTTGTCTTTCTATAAGGTGACCGGTGATATTCCGGAGCCCGAACCGGAGGCCCCCTTTGAGGCTGGCGACACCGTGGTCATCTATGCCCCCTCCAATAACATGGCCCTGTCCGCCGCGGTAAAGAGCCAGTATTATCCTGTTGGTGTAGCTGTTGAGGTCAGCGGCGACACCATCACCGGCTATGGCAACACCGAGATCTGGACTGTAGGCGGCAACGCGGAAAGCGGTTGGACGTTCACCTCCAACGGCGGAAAAACCCTCAGCATGGCGGGCAGCTACTCCAGCGTGTACCCCGGCGCAGGTGAGAATGAGACCTGGATCCTGGAAGCGGCTGGGCCTGAGGGCCAATACTATGTGAAGAACGAAGGCCGGGGCAATTACTTGTTCTGGGACGATGAATACGATGACTGGACCACCCGCACGGAAGAGAAAACTGCGGTCACCTTCGTTGTGGTCGAGCCTCCCGAAGAGGAGCCCGAGGTGGAGGGATTGGAAGTCCGGGCCACCCCGGCCAGCGGCGCGTCCCTGGAAGAGGGCGACACCATCGAGCTGACGGCCGCCGAGGGTACCACGATTTACTACACCACCGACGGCAGCGAGCCCACCCAGGAAAGCGCCGTGTATACCGGCACCATCACCCTGGGCGACGGCGAGGGGCAGGTACCTGCCCCAATGGATGACCAGCCTCTGGTCATCAAAGCCTTTGCCTTCATCCCCGCCGATGAGGCGGCGGGTACTGAGGCGCAGACTGGCGAAGTATACACCTTCACCTATCACGCCCCAGTGGCCCTGGACGGCTACAAGCTCTACTTCGGTCAGCTCCACTCCCACACCAATATCTCCGACGGCGCGGGCACGGTGGAGGAGGCATTTGAACACGCCTCCGAGGTGGAGAACCTGGACTTCCTGGCCGTCACCGACCACTCTAACTCCTTTGACAACGAGAGCAACGCCAGCGTGGATCTGGGCGCCGACCTGCTCACCTCCGGGATCAGCTCTGAGTGGGTGGAGGGCCACCAGGCCGCCAAGGACGCCACCACCGAGGACTTCGTGGGCATCTACGGCTTTGAGATGACCTGGTCCGACGGCTTCGGCCACATCAACACCTTCAACACTCCCGGCTTTGAGAGCCGCAGCAACAGCGAGTTTGGAAACCGCTCCGGCTCCACCGAGGGCTACCAGAACTACTACGACAAGCTGGTGGATGTTGAGAGCTCCCTGTCCCAGTTCAACCACCCCGGCACCACCTTCGGCGACTTCCAGGACTTCGCCTTCTACGACCCCCAGGTTGACCAGCGCATCACCCTCATCGAGGTGGGCAACGGCGAAGGGGCCATCGGTTCCTCCGGCTATTTCCCCTCCTATGAGTACTACACCCGCGCCCTGGACAAGGGCTGGCATGTGGCCCCCACCAACAACCAGGACAACCACAAGGGCCGCTGGGGCAACGCCAACGACGCCCGCGACGTCATCCTGACCGACGACTTCTCCGAATCCGGCATCTACGCAGCGCTCAGAGCACGCCGTATGTACGCCACCGAGGACAAGAACCTCGAACTGGACTACACGGTCAACGGCAACATGATGGGCTCCATCATTGACGTTCCTGAGAAGCTGAACTTCGAGATCTCCTTCAACGATCCCGACCGCACCGATTCCATCGCCAAGGTCGAACTGGTCGTCAACTCCGGCAAGGTCGCCTATACCTGGGACAGTGCCGCAGATCTCACCAAGGGCTCCGTCAGCGTGGAACTGGCGCCTGAGTACACCTATTACTTTGTCCGTGTCACCGAGGCCGACGGCGATCTGGCCGTGACCGCGCCTGTCTGGGTCGGTGAATCGCTCAAGCTTGGCATTTCCAAGGCTGAATGCGGCACGTCTACCCCTGTCACCGACGAAGAACTGACCATCACCACCACGTTCTTCAACAGTGAGGCAAAGCCCGCTACCATCAAGTCCATCACCTATGCCATCGGCGGCGAAACCATCGGCACCGCGACGGATCCCATCACGCTGGCTGCAAGCAGCACGCAGGATGTGGAATTCAAGTATACCCCGACAAAGGCCCGCATCATGACTGTTAAGATCACGGCTGTGATCGAGCAGGACGGCAAGGAGTACACATTCACCAAGGACGTCACGCTCGATGTGCTTGACGCAAGCAAGCTTGTCTACATCGGCATTGACGCCTCGCACTACAACGAATACGTTGCAGGCAACTATAAGGACTCCATGGGCAACTTCGGCGAACTGGCTGCGGCCTATTCCGTGCGTACAGTCACGCTGAAGACCAGCGAGGAACTCATCGCGGCCTGCGGCAATTCCAAGTACAAGGCCATCATCCTGACGGCTCCGTCCCGCCGGCTGGAGGCAGCGCAGGCTGACCCCAAGACCTATTCCACAGAAGAACTGAACGCCATCAAGACGTTCAACGACAACGGCGGTATGGTGATCCTCGCCGGTTGGTCTGACAACTACGAGAATTACCCCATCATCCAGAACAACCCGGACATCAAGCATATGGCCGCGACGCAGAACGAGGTTCTGGCCAAACTCGGCTCCAGCCTCCGTATCTCTGACGACGCAACGTATGACGATGTTCGCTCTGCAGCCGACGGCGTTGACAAGTGGAGACTCTACTTCTCGTCCTACAACATGGATAACCCGCTTCTGGACGGCGTGGAATTCGATGCAGAGCATCCGTATGACAAACTCTACACCGAACGCTTCAGCCACTACGGCGGCGCGTCCATCTACGCAGTAGACGCAGACGGCAACCCGACCTCTACGCTGCCCGCAACGGTCAGCCCGGCAGTCTACGGCCATGCAACGACCTACTCTGTGGACGTTGACAGCGACGGCCTCGGCGGCGCAGCTACCCCGAAGTACACCTTCGCAGAAAACGATGACCGCCTGATGGTCATGGCGTCCGAGCAGATCGAGGGCAAGGGCCTCATCATCGTCTCCGGCGCAGCCTTCATGTCGAACTTCGAGGTGCAGTACCAGGCCTCCGACAGCGGCGCGGAGAAGAACTACTCCAACTACAAGATCTGCCAGAATCTCGTCTCCATGCTCAACCAGACCGAGATCACCAAGATCGCGGATGTGCAGGCAGAGACAGAGGAGGGCGTCAAGTTCACCGTGGAGGGCATCGTGACCTCCAACGCCTCCGGCTATAACAAGGATACCGCGTTCTTCGACTGCATCTATGTGCAGGACAACACCGCCGGTATCAACGCCTTCCCGGTTGCAGGCAACTTTAAGATCGGCGATAAGGTTCGTGTCACCGGTACGACGTCCTCCTATCAGGGCGAGCGTCAGCTGGCTGTGACGAAGACGAAGATCGAAAAGATCGCGGACGCGGAGGCTCCGACTCCCGTGGAAGTCACTGCCGCGCAGATCAACGACGGCTCCGTCCTCGGCAGCCTCGTCAAGATCAAGGGCACGATCACCAGAGTGGAAGAGGCCGAAGGCAAGATCCAGACCATCATGGTCAGGGATGCGGCCGGCAAGGAAGCCCGCGTCTTCATCGACGGCTACATCACGAAGGACACGGAAGTTGAGAACGCAGTTGTCGGCAATCTGGTCGAGGCGGTCGGTCTGGCTTCCTATGACAACACCTTCGTCCTCTCGGACGGCACGCCCGTCTATCCGCGTATCCGTATCCGCAACCGCGCTGATGTCGTCTGCACCGCAGGCGAGACGCCGGTCGAGACGTGGAGCATCACCTACGTCACCGATGGCGGCACGATCAACGGTGAATACCCGACGACCTACACCAAGGGCACTGTGACCGTTCTCCCGACCGATGTGACGAAGGACGGCTACACCTTCCTCGGCTGGTTCAACGCAGCGGAAGGCGGCGACAAGGTTACGCAGATCGAAGCTACGGAAACCGGCAACAAGACGTTCTACGCATACTGGCAGAAGAATGAGACTCCGGTCAAGACGTGGAGCATCACCTATGTCGCAGACGGCGGCGTGATCAACGGCAGCTACCCGACGAGTTATGTCGAGGGCACCGTGACCGTTCTGCCGACCAATGTGACCAAGCCCGGCTACACCTTCCTCGGCTGGTTCACCGCAGCCTCCGGCGGCGTACAGGTCAAGCAGATCGAGGCGACGGAAACCGGCGAAAAGACCTTCTATGCACATTGGCAGAAGAACGTCCTGCCGCCTCCGCCCATCACCCCCGGCACCCCGAGCGCCCCGGTCACCCCGGCCAAGCCCGCTGCCCCGGTCGGGCTCCCGTTTGCCGATGTGTCCGGCAGCGACTGGTTCTATAACGATGTCCGCTACGTCTACGAGAAGGGCATCATGGACGGCACGGGCATCGATCGCTTCTCTCCCAACGCACCGCTGACCCGCGCCATGATCGTTACCATCCTCTACCGCATGGCGGGCAGCCCGTCCGTTTCCGGCTCGTCCGACTTTACGGATGTGGCCACCGGCAAGTGGTTTGCCAAGGCGGTCGCATGGGCGGCGGCCAACGGCATCGTCAACGGCTACGGTTCCGGCCTCTTTGGCCCGAACGACCCCGTGACCCGTGAGCAGCTTGCGGCGATCCTGTACCGCTACGCAGTCTACGGCGGCATGACGGCTGTGACGCTCGAGGAAAATCTCGGCAGCTTTGCCGACACGGCGCAGCTCTCTGCCTACGCCATTCAGGCGATGAACTGGGCGGTCGGCCAGGGTCTGATCAACGGCTCCGGCAGCAACCTTGTGCCGAAGGCACAGGCGACCCGCGCACAGGTCGCGGCGATCATCCACCGGTATCTCGAGCGCTGAGTTCCCCAACAGTACAAAGCTGCCCCGCCGGGTCTTCCGGCGGGGCAGTCCCCCATCATTCAAAAACTGCGCATCCTGAAGGAGAATCCATGAAAAACTTACAATGCAAGCTGACGCGCAAGCGCTGGATGGAGATCGGCGTGAGCGCGCTGCTGTTCGTGCTGATCATCGCGTGGGCGCTGGTTCTGGAATACACGGAGCCTGACCGCGAGGCGACTGCCGCGCGCAAGCGGTTTTTCGCCGTTGCGCGCGTCACGGACATTCTGGACGACAACGCGGAGACCCAGGACTGGACCGAGGGCCGCCGCATCGGCCAGCAGTATCTTGAGGTCGAGATCCTGAACGGCCCGTGGAAGGGCGAAACGCTTGAGGCGATCAACTATCTGACCATCTATACCAACGTTGACGCGAAGATCGGCACAAAAATCGTCGTCCGCCTTGATCTGGATGACGCGGGGGAGCCGTATGTCATATCCATTCCGAATTATAACCGCGCGCCGGTGCTGATCGGCCTGCTTGCCATATTTGCCGCGCTGCTCCTGCTGATCGGCCGGAAAAAGGGCCTCACGGCCCTGCTGGGGCTTGTGTATACGCTTGCGTGCGTCTGGTTCATTCAGGTGCCCATGATCCTGCGCGGCGCGCAGCCGGTCGTGGTCACGGTCGTGCTTGTCGCGCTGACGACGGCGGCCTCCCTCCTGTTCCTGAACGGCTTCAGCCGCAAGACGCTCTGCGCCACGCTCGGCTGCATCGGCGGCGTGGCCGTCGCGGGCATTTTCGCTGCCCTGTGCGGGTCGATCTCGCCGCTCAACGGCTTCAACCTGCCGGAAGCGGAGGAACTGGTTTTGCGCGCGTCCGACCGGGGACTGAAGATCAGCGGTCTGTTCGTCAGCGGCATTCTCATCGCCTCGCTCGGCGCGGTCATGGACGTGGCCATGTCCATTTCCTCCGCCTGCTGGGAGCTGCGCGAGCTGAACCCCGACCTGCCGCGCAAGGCCCTGTTCCGCTCCGGCATGAACATCGGCCAGGACGCCATGGGCACCATGGCGAACACACTCATCCTTGCCTTCGCCGGTTCGAGCCTCAATACGCTCCTGCTGTTCCAGATCTTTGATTATCCCATGATCCAGATCTTCAACGCCGATTCCATCGCCATCGAGATCATCCGCGGCGTGGCCGGAACCATCGGCATCATCCTGACCGTCCCCCTCGTCGCCCTCCTGAGCGCCGAGATCATGGGGCCGAAGAAAAAAGCGTAAGCTGCAAAACAGAAGCGGCATTCCCGGGCCGGGAATGCCGCTTTCTGCGTCAAAACGTCGGATCGTTATCGGTGTGCGTCCGCCTGCACGCAATATGCCTCCTGCATCTTTTGCAGGACGGCTTCCTTTTTCGGAATGGACGGGATGGCGCCGGAAGCTTCGGTGGAGAGGCTTGCTGCGGCTGCCGCGTAGCGGGCCATATAGGCAAGATCGTCCCGCGTCAGCGCCTCCGGCGCTTTCCCAAGCTCCAAAAAGCGCGATACGGCGCTGCCGCCAAAGATATCGCCTGCGCCGGTCGTGTCAATGGGGTGCACCTTCGGGCAGCCGCAGGAGAAGTCTGCCTGCTTATTTTTCAGCAGACACCCCTTCGGCCCCAGCGTGACCATGACGAGCTTCGCGCCCAGCGCCAGCACGCGCTCCGCGCCCTCCTCCGGGCTGCAGTCCCAGAGGAACTGCGTCTCCTCATCGCTGATCTTGACGATATCCGCCTGCGAAAGGCCCCAGAGGATCTGTTCCCTTGCCTCCTGCTCTGTTTTCCACAGCGGGGCGCGGTAATTGGGGTCGTAGGTGACGAGCCTGCCGTGCGCGCGGGCATAGGCCGCGGCCTTCTGCGTGGCCGTGCGGGCAGGCTCGTCCGTGCAGCTGAGTGAACCGAAGTGGAACACGCGGGCCTGCTCCAGCATGGCCGGATCGATCTCCTCCCAGCGCAGCTGCGTGTCCGCGCCGGGCTTGCGCGCGAAGGCGAACGAGCGGTCGCCGTGCGCGTCAAAGGTCACGAACGCAAGCGTCGTGAATGTATCGGGACTGATCAGAATGCCGCGCGTGTCGATCCCGGCGCGGCGCATCGTGCCGGTCAGCAGATGGCCAAAGGTGTCGTCGCCGACCTTGGCGAGAAACGCGGTCTTCTTTCCATACGCGCTCAGCGCGGCAAGAAAATTGCCGGGCGCGCCGCCGGGGTTGGCGGCAAGAGTGGGGTAGCCGTTTTCGTCCTTCGCGCGTTCCGCAAGATCGACAAGCAGCTCGCCCAGCGCGATCACATCATACATAGGTCTGTCCTCCTGTGTTTTTTGTTATTTTACCATGAAAGCAGCCTGGACTCAACCGCCGCGGGCGAAAAAATGCGCGGCGCGTTCCGCCTTTACATTTGCGTGCGTATGTGGTAAAATTCTCAAAAGTGTGTGAAGCCGAGCTGAAGGAGGATGCGTCCATGCCGATGACAAACGCCGCTGAATATCTGGAGCGCACCGCCGCCCGCGTCCCGGACAAGGTCGCCTTTTCCGACGCCTACGGCAGTCTGACCTTCGGGCAGCTGCTGACGCGTGCGCGGGCACTGGGAACCGTTCTGGCCGGGCTTCCGGGCTGCAAAAACGCGCCCGTGGCCGTGCTCACGGGGCGGACAGTGCAGAGCGTCGCGGCGCTGCAGGGCGTTTTGCAGAGTGGGAATTATTACGTTCCCATCGACGAGCAGATGCCGGAGGCGCGCATGCGCCGCATTCTCGCGCAGGTGCACGCCCGCGCGATCGTCTTCCCGGAAGCGTGCCGCCCGCAGGCGGAGCGGCTTGCGGACTGCGCGCCGCTTGTGTGTCTGGAGGAGGCGGAGAAGACCGCCCCGGACAATGCGCTTCTGCAGGCCAGGCGTGAGCAGATTATCGATCTCGACCCCGTGTACCTGCTCTTCACCTCCGGCTCGACCGGCACGCCGAAGGGCATCGTCATCTCCCACCGCGCCATTCTGGATTTTACCGACTGGCTGACGGACTTCTGCGGCTATACGGAGCATGAGGTCTTCGGCAATCAGTCGCCGTTTTACTTTGACACCTCCTGCAAGGATCTGTACCAGACGCTGAAGCTCGGCGCGACGTGCGTGATTCTGGAGAAGAAATTCTTCGCGCTGCCGCTGTTTTTGCTGCAGGCGCTCGACCGGAACGGCGTGACCGCCGTGAACTGGGCGACGTCCGCGTTCCATCTGGCGGCAAGCTCCGGCGCGCTTGAAAAGTGCGTCCCGCACGCGCTGCGGAAGATCGTCGTCGGCGGCGAGGCGCTGCAGGCGCGGTACGTGAATATGTGGAAGCGCGCAATCCCGGAGGCGGAGCTTTATAATATGTACGGCCCGACGGAGACGACCGTCGACTGCGCCGCGCTGCACCTGACGCACACGTACCGCGACGACGAGCCGATCCCCATCGGAAGGGCCTGCCGCAATATGCAGCTGCTGCTGTTAAAGGACGATCTGACCGAGGCGGCCCCCGGCGAGACGGGCGAGCTGTGCGTGCGCGGCTCCGGGCTTGCGGCGGGATATTTTGCCGACGCGGAAAAGACCGATGCAGCCTTTATCCAGAACCCGCTCTGCCCCGATTACCGCGACATTCTCTACCGCACGGGCGATATGGCCGTGCAGCGGGAGGACGGGAATTTCTATTTTCTTGCCCGCCGCGACGGGCAGATCAAGCACATGGGCTACCGCATTGAGCTGGGCGAAATTGAAACGGCGCTCTACAGTGTCGATGGCCTGCACGACGCCGTCTGTTTCTACGACGCAATGCGCGACAGGATCGTCTGCGTCTATGCGGGCGATCTGGACACGAACGCGCTGGCACGGGCGCTGCGGACGGCGCTGCCGAAATATATGCTGCCGAACGTCTATGAAAAGCTGGAGGCGCTGCCGCACAACGCGAACGGCAAGCTCGACCGCGCGGCGCTGAAGGAGCGTTTCCTTCATGCGCAGAGTTGAGAGCTGCGCGGCGCTTGCGCCGCTTCTGTCCGCGCAGCTTCGGCGCGGTGTGGTGACCAACTGCTTTTTATCCCCGGCAGACTACCAGCGCGAAATCGATGCCGGGCTTTTTTACGAGGAAGGAGACGGCTTTTTGCTGCTGCTTCGGCAGCGGGCCGGATACCGGCTCCTGAACTTCTATCTGCACCCCGGTGCAAAGCTTTGCCTGCCGGAGCAGCCTTCCCCGCTCATCACAGAACTTGCCTGCCGCGAAAAGGACCAAGACGCCATGCGCCGGGCGCAGGACGCGCTGTGCGCGCTCGGCTTTGCGGAGTGCTTTCACCGCCTGCGGCGCACACGGGCGGCAATTCCTGCGCCAGATAACGCGGAAACTGCGTCAGAGGCTTCCTTTGAGGCCGTGCGGGCGTTTTTACTTGAACAGTTCGACCCGCTGACGGGCTGCATCCCGCCGGACGAGGAACTCCGACAGGCGGTCAGCGCCGGGCAGGTGCTGTGTTTGACAGACGCGAACGGAATTTCCGGACTTCTGCACTATACACCCGGGCGGGCGCAGTGCGAGATCCGCCATCTGGCCGTCCGTGCGGACTGCCGGGGGCATGGATACGCCGGGCGGCTGCTGGCTATGCTGGAAGCGAAGACCGGCGGGCAGAAATGCGCCGTCTGGGCAAGGGTGGGGAACGCCCCTGCCGAGCATTTCTATGAAAAAAATCAGTTTCAGCCGGACGGATGGCAGTCCGTTGTGCTGAGGCTGGGATAGATAAAGGAGTTTTGACACTATGAGAAAGCAGATCATGGAGATCCTGACGGAGATTTGTCCGGGCATCGACTTTGAGAACGAAAAAGCCCTCATCGACGACGGCCTGATCGACTCGCTGGATATCGTCGCGGTCGTGACAGAGCTGATGGAAGCGTTTGACGTGGAGCTTGGCGTGGACGATCTGACGCCGGAAAACTTCAACAGCGTCGAAGCCATCGAGGAGCTCATCGAGAGCCGGCAGAACTGATATGTCCTTTGCCTCCTTGCCCTTTGTGGGGCTCGTTGCGGCGGGCGTCATTCTGTATTATCTGATTCCGAAGCAGGCGCAGTGGGTCGTGCTGCTGCTGGCGAGCATGGTCTTTTACCTGTCCGGCGGCGTTAAAAGCGCCGTCTGGCTCGTGCTGGTCGCGGGGTTGACGTGGCTGGCGGGACTGCTGCTCGAAAAGCAGAACGCACGCCCCGCGCCCGATAAGGCTGCGAAGACTGCCGTGCGCAGCGCGAAGAAGCGGATCTGTGCAGCGTGTCTCGTGCTCTGCTTCGGGCTTTTGTATCTCATGAAATACTGGAACTTCACGGCCTCCGCGCTGCCGTCTGCCCTCGGGGACAAGCTTCCCCGGTGGGATTTTGTTGTGCCGCTGGGACTATCGTATTTCATCTTTCAGAGCGTGGGCTATGTGATCGACGTCTATCGAGGAAAGCTGTCCGCGCAGAAAAACCCGCTGAAATACGGCCTGTTTGTTTCGTTCTTCCCGCAGATGGTGCAGGGTCCCATCAGCCGGTACGACCAGCTTGCCCCGCAGCTTTTATCGCAGCGCAGCCTTGACTGGCGCGATCTGAAGCTTGGCATTCAGCTGTGCCTCTGGGGCTACTTTAAAAAGCTTGTCATCGCCGACCGGGCCGCCGTGCTTGTAAACGCTGTCATCACGGAGAACTGCCCCTACGGCGGCGCGATCATTGCCAGCGGCATTCTGTTCTACTGCATTCAGCTTTACTGCGATTTTTCCGGCGGCATTGACATCACACGCGGCGTCGCGCGGATGTTCGGCATTGACATGGCCGAGAATTTCCGCCGCCCGATCTTCGCAATGTCCCTGACGGAATACTGGCGGCGCTGGCACATTACGCTCGGTGCGTGGATGCGCGACTATGTGTTTTATCCGCTGTCGCTGTCCAAGACCTTCGGGAAACTTTCCCGCTGGGCCCGCACGCATATCAAGGGCACAGGCGGCAAGATTTTTGCCACATCGCTTGCGACGTTCATCGTCTATCTGATCATCGGCATCTGGCACGGGGCGAACTTCCGCTATATTGCTTTCGGTCTGTGGAACGGCGTGCTCATTACGGCCTCCCTTCTGCTGGAACGGACGTTTTTGCGCTGGAAATCGGCGCTGCACATCAACGATAAATCCGCCGCATGGCGCGTGTTCATGACGCTGCGCACGATGCTGCTGGTGTTCATTGGGCGGTATTTCACGCGTTCGCCGCGCCTGAGCTGCGTGTTCCGGTTTTTGAAGACGACCGTGCTGCATCCGCAGCCGTCGCAGCTGTTCGACGGGACGCTTTTGTCGTTCGGCCTTGCAAAGACGGATTTTCTTGTGATCGCGCTGGGACTGGCCGTTTTGTTGACGCTTGAGTGCTTTCAGGAGCGCGGCGTGCAGATCCGGGCTGCGCTGGAAAAGAAGTCTGGCTTTGTGCAGTGGCTTACCGTGACGGCGCTGCTGCTGGCTGTGCTGCTGCTCGGCGTGTTCCGGGCCGGGTATATCCCGTCGGGCTTTATCTATACGCAGTTCTGAGGCGGTGATCGAATGAGTTCAAAAAAATGGGTACTGGTCTTTCTTGCGACTGTCCTTGTGCTGGCCGCGCTGCTGGCGGCGCTGAATCTTGCCGCCGATCCCTTCGGCGCGTTCGGAGACAGGCTGCTTTCCTGGTTCTCCTACGACGAGACGAATAACCCCCGCGTGGCGAAGTTTACCTATCTCGAGCAGCACCATGATGAATATGATTCCTATATTCTCGGCTGCTCATCGACCAGTTCGTTCCCGGTAGACGCGTTCAACGAGGCGTATGGCGCCAACTTTTACAATCTTATCATGTACGGTGCGGATATGCGCGACTGCGAAAAGATCGCGCAATATCTGGTGGAGCATTACGAGGTCAAGAATCTCATTCTGAATGTCTATCTCGACAACGGTCTGACCTACGACGAGGAATCCGACCGGCTGACGAAGAACCTCCACTATAAGGAGGACCCCGACACGTCCGCACTCTCGTATTACACGCGCTATCTCTTCGCCGACCCGCGCTATGCGCTTGCCAAGCTGAAAGCGCTGCGCACGGACACCATTCTGCCGCAGACATTCGACGTGTTTGACGAGCGGACAGGCTGCTATGACAAGCGCGTGCGCGACGCAGAACCGATCGGCAGCGAGGAACGCTATCTCGAAAGCTACCCCGTCTTCGCCGACTATCCGCACCAGACGCTCTCGCTTCCGTACACGGAGCAGTGTATGCAGAGCGTCGCGGCGATCAAGACCCTGTGCGAGGAAGCGGGTGTGAACCTCACCGTCGTCGCCGGGCCGGTGTATGCCGAGTATCTGAAAAATTTTGAGACGGAAACCGTCGCGCAATTTTACCGTTCGCTGGCGCAAATCACGTCGTTCTGGGATTTTTCGTCCAGCAGCGTCAGCTGTGAGATGCGCTATTTCTATGACGGCACGCACTTCCGCAACAACGCCGGCGAAATGATCTGCGCCCGCATGACGGGCCGGACGGATCTCTGGATCCCGGACGATTTCGGAACGTATGTGACCGCCGACACCCCGGAGGATTATTTTTTGAACGTCCTGTCGCCGAAACCACTTTCACAGGACGAGATCAGCATGCAGGTGCCCATCCTCATGTACCACCATCTGTCTGAGGACGTGACGAACAGCGAAATGGTTTCACCTGAGCAGTTCGAGGCGCAGATCCGGGCGCTGGCCGAGGCCGGATATACCGGCATTTCGTTTGACGAACTGCAGGCATATGTCCTGCGGGGCGAGCCGCTTCCCGAAAAGCCGGTCGTCATTACCTTTGACGACGGGTACAGGAGCAATTACACGCTGGCCTATCCGATTTTGCAGAAATACGGCATGAAAGCGACGATCTTCGCCATCGGTGTTTCGTTCGGAACGGATCATTACAAGGATACGGACTATGCCATCACGCCGCACTTCGGCGCGGCGGAGGCGGCGGAAATGACCGCGTCCGGCCTCATTTCCATCCAGAGCCACACATATGACATGCACCAGTGGCCGCCGTATGAGACGGGCTCCGCCGTGCGGGAGAACATTCTCCAGCTTTCCAGCGAAAGCGAAGAGGCCTACGTGCAGGCGCTGACGGAGGACTTTACGCGCAGCCGTGCACTGTTGGAGGACGCAACGGGCCGGCCGGTCGACGTGCTGGCATATCCCGCCGGACAGTATTCCACGCTGACGCAGGTCACGCTCCAGTCGCTCGGCGTGCATGTGACGCTCTCGACCAATCCTGGCGTCAACACCGTCGTCAAGGGCCTGCCGCAGACGCTTTACGCCATGCTCCGCTTCGGCATCACGGAGGAGGTCACGCCGGAGGCGCTGCTGGATATGATCCGGTAAAACAGGAGAAGCAGGCTGTGTTTTATGATACAGCGCTTCCAGCTTGCCTGTAGGGGCGGACGACTCTGTCCGCCCGCACGGAATACAACCGCTGGCTGGAGTTTTGCGGCGAATTCGTACGCGCCTTCCACTTTGACTGTAGGGGCCGATGCCCACATCGGCCCGTGAGGCAGTTACGAATTCGCCGAAGATTTTCGTAAAAACGGTGCGCTCTGCCGGGCCGATGTGGGCATCGGCCCCTACAAACGTGTTGGGAAGCGCATACGGATTCGCCTAGGGTTTCCGGAAAAATCCACTGCTTCCAGCGAGCCGACAGAGTCGTCGGCCCCTACAGACGCTGTGTACTTGCTTCGCTTTATGAAAATCGGTTTTTGATTTGCAGAGAAGGCCGCCCGCCGGGCAGCCTTCTTTTCCCTTGAAATACATATATTCCTATATAAACATGTGTAAAAAGCAAACCTTCATAAAAAATTTTAGGCAAGCAAAAATTTTGTTTGACATCTGCTTTTCATGTGGTATGATGGTAGCAGAAGACGTCTGCACGGCAGACGCCGCAGATCAGAACGAATAATAAATAAATAAATAAATAAATAAATGGGAGGTACCCTGCGTTTATGAATTATGATGCTATCAAGAAGGCTGCCGAAGGCTACCGGGCTGACATGGCAAAGTTCCTCCGCGACATGATCGCGATCCCGTCCGAGTCCTGCGAGGAGGAGGGCGTCGTCAAGCGCATCGCCGCTGAGATGGAAAAGCTGGGCTATGACAAGGTCGAGTTCGACAAGCTCGGCAACGTCATCGGCTGGATGGGCACTGGCGACAAGATCATCGCCATCGACTCCCATATCGATACCGTCGGCATCGGCAACCGCGAGAACTGGACCGCTGATCCCTACACCGGCTACGAGACCGACGAGATCATCTACGGCCGCGGCGGCTCCGACCAGGAGGGTGGCATGGCCTCCGCTACCTACGGCGCGAAGATCATGAAGGATCTGGGCCTCATCCCCGAGGGCTACAAGATCATGGTCGTCGGCTCCGTGCAGGAGGAGGACTGCGACGGTATGTGCTGGCAGTCCATTGTCAACGAATACTTTAACGGCCCCGAGGACGCACGCAGCAAAGTCGAGTTCGTCATCTCCACCGAGCCGACCGACGGCGGCATCTACCGCGGCCATCGCGGCAGAATGGAGATCCGCGTCGATATGCACGGCGTTTCCTGCCACGGCTCCGCTCCGGAGCGCGGCGACAACGCGATCCACAAGATGGCTGAGGTCATCCTGAACGTCCGCGATCTCAACGAGAACGACGCTGCCGACGACAAGGAGATCAAGGGCCTTGTCAAGATGCTCGACCCGAAGTACAACCCCGAGCATTACGAAGACGCCCGCTTCCTCGGCCGCGGCACCTGCACCACCAGCCAGATCTTCTATACCTCCCCGTCCCGCTGCGCAGTTGCGGACTCCTGCTCCATCTCCATCGACCGCCGCATGACGGCCGGCGAGACCTACCAGTCCTGCCTGAAGGAGATCGAGGATCTGCCCGCCTGCAAGAAGTATGCCAAGGACGTCAAGGTTTCCATGTATATGTACGACCGTCCCGCATGGACTGGTCACGTCTATGAGACCGAGTGCTTCTTCCCGACCTGGATCAACAAGGCCTCTGCGCCGCACGTCCAGGCTCTGGTCGACGCGCACCATGCCCTGTGGGGCGAGAACCGTCTGTGGGCCGACGAGACTGCCAAGGCCAAGCGCGAGGGCCGTCCGCTGACCGACAAGTGGACCTTCTCCACCAACGGCGTTTCCATCCAGGGCCGCTACGGCATCCCCTGCGTTGGCTTCGGCCCCGGCGCCGAGTCTCAGGCACACGCCCCCAACGAGATCACCTGGAAGCAGGATCTGGTCGTCTGCGCCGCGCTGTACGCAGCTGTTCCCATGCTCTATAAGCCCGAGAACAAGGACGGCTCCGCCACCTCCTTCCGTCAGGAGCTCACCGGCAACGACATCAAGTAAAAATCCAATGCTGTAGGGGCGGATGCTTTTGTCCGCCCGGCACATCAGAAAGAAATACGCATACGATAATATTTTAAGGAGAAAGAACATGAGCAAAACTGTTGAACTGGCAAGACATCTTGAGAAGCTCCACATCAACAATATGTATAAGACCGACTTCTACTGGACCTGGGACAAGACCGACGACGAGATCGACGCTGTCTTTACCGTAGCCGACGCGCTGCGCGATCTGCGTGAGCGCAACAAGTCCACGAAGATCTTCAACTCCGGTCTGGGCATCTCCCTGTTCCGCGACAACTCCACCCGTACCCGCTTCTCCTTCGCCTCCGCCTGCAACTTCCTCGGCCTCGAGGAGCAGGTCCTCGACGAGAAGAAGTCCCAGATCGCCCATGGCGAGACGGTCCGTGAGACGGCCAACATGGTCTCCTTCATGGCCGACGTCATCGGCATCCGCGACGATATGTACATCCATCAGGGCCATGAGTACCAGAAGACGTTCATGGACGCTCTGGAAGAGGGCTACCGCGACGGCATTCTCGAGCAGAGACCCACGCTCGTCAACCTGCAGTGCGACGTCGACCATCCGACGCAGTGCATGGCCGATATGCTGCACGTCAT